>Ga0209537_1002818_pt1 | contig 16766 bp, 12 predicted proteins | sample BioPla4DNA1_FD_187698 | JGI IMG/M metagenome (GOLD analysis project Ga0209537, IMG submission 187698) | Biogas fermentation microbial communities from Germany - Plant 4 DNA1 (SPAdes) (version 2) | ecosystem: Engineered > Bioreactor > Anaerobic > Digestate | place: Bielefeld, North... | reverse complement strand
ATTACAGAGGATAAAATCGTCCTCGGCCGGGCGGTGCTGATATGCTAAAGGTCTTGCATTTACTGAACTACCTCGGAAGCGGAGGATCTGAAAAATACATATATTCGCTTGCCAAAAAGCTGCACGGCAAATCATGCGAGTTTTTTGTCGCCTACTCTGAAGACGGGCCCGGAAGGAGCATGTTCGAGGAACTCGGGATCACGCTGGTCCCCCTGAGGATGCGCAGCCCGTTCGACACCAAGGCAGCAATGCAGCTTAAGAAACTTTGCAGGCAGCTTTCGATCGACGTTATCCACACACATTTCCTGAGGGAGAATTACATCAGCGTGATGTCCAGGATAGCGGGAAACCGCGTCGGCATAATAAACACGAGGCACATGCTTTTCGAAAACTCCTGGGCGGTCGTGCTGGCCAACAGGCTCTTCACCAGGTTCAACAGCCGTATCATCGCTGTAAGTGCCCGCGTGAGGGACAGGCTCATCAAAGAAGGTATAGATGAAAACAGGATAAAACTGATATACAACGGGGTGGACCCTGCAGAATGGGACTGTTCCGTTGCCGCCATCTTCAGGAAGGAAGCCGGGATTTCAGAGGAAGACATGCTCATCACCTCCGTATCAAGGTTTTCCCCGGAAAAAGGACACGATTTCATCATCGACGTTATAGCATACATGAAGCAAAACAGGAGCGCTCTCGGCCTCACGGGGAAAAAGTACAGGTTCGTGCTGGCGGGCAGCGGTCCGCTGCATGGAGCCATGGTTGAAAAGGCAAAGATGCACGGCCTCCTGGATGAAATCATTTTCCCCGGCTACGTTAACAACGTCAGGGAGTTGCTGAAAGATTCGGACATATTTATTGCGCATTCGCAGTACGAGGCCCTCGGCATAGCCATCCTCGAAGCGATGGCCGCCGGGCTGCCTGTGATAACGACCGACAGCGGCGGCACCTCCGAGATCGTAAATGACGGCGGACAAAACGGGATCCTCGTCAGGTACGGGGATGTGCAGGGCTACGCAGAAAGCATCGCCCTGCTGATAAACGACAGCCAACTGAGGAGACAGTATGCGGACAACGGGCTGAAGGTGGTCAGGGAACGGTTCAGCCTTGATAAGACCGCCGCCGAAACATATAATCTTTATGAAATGAGCAGGAAGTGAGAAAAGGATGATCGACAAAAACGGGAAACTGTTCGGCAGGATAAACATATTAGACCTTTCTTTCCTCGTGATACTGCTGGCTGCGGCCCTGTTCGTCCTGTACCGTGCAGGAGTGTTCTCGCCCGAAAAGACAGCAGCCCCGGAAGAAAAAATACTGCTGACGATGTTCCAGGAAGAGGTCAACGAATTCACACCACAAAACGTCAATATAGGAGATCCGGTGACGGAGCAGTTCCAGAACACCAGCTTCGGCAAACTGGTCGACATCGAGGTCAGTGGACCGATCAACTGGGGAGCCGACCAGGAAGGCAGGCAGGTCATGACGGAGAGGGAAGGATATGTTTCCGTCAGGCTGGTAATGGAGGCGCCGGGAAAGGTCGGACCTTCCGGCATCACCATAGGAGGCTCCAAATACTATGTCGGCCAGTTCTACGTGGTCAGGGTCGGCAAATCGGCTTTCTACGCACGGATAGAAAGCGCGGAGCAAATCAAGTGATAAGGTGGGATGGATAGCATGTTAATGAAAAGATCCTTCTGGATAACGATAGCGATAATCGCGATAGCGGCAATAGGCATCGCCGGCATGTCCGGCAAGTTCACGAAGGCCAGGGTGGGCGCTCCCGCGGCGGCCAGGGAGAAGATAATCATCACCTACTTCATGGAGAACACTCCCGACTGCACCATTGACGCCATAAAGCCCGGCGATCCGGTGAGGGAGCAGATCCAGAATTCCAGTTTCGGCAAGGTCATAGACATAGAACGCGGCGATTCCATCTTCTGGGCGAACAAGGACAGCGGAGAATTCGTCGCTTCGCCGAGGGAGGGCTACTCTTCGCTCACGCTGACCATGGAGGCGTACGGTACGATCACCGATAACGGCGTTTCCATCGACAAGTCGGTATATTACGTGGGGCAGACGATTTCACTTTATGCAGGCAACAGCTACCTCAAGGACGGCAGGATATCCGGCATCGAAAAGGCGTCCGATTGAGAGGAGACCGGCTGAAGGCCGTCGACTAAAATGATGCGGGCTGAAGGCCGCCGGCTAAAATGATGCTGGCTGAAAGCCGCCTGTTGAGATGGAGCCAACTGAAGGCCACCGGCTAAGATGATGCTGACTGGAGGCCTCCTGTTGATATGTGGCCAACTGAAGGCCGGCTGTTAAGATGAGGCCGGCTGAAGGCCGCCAGCCAGGATGATGCTGGTCGAAGGCCATCGGCTAATATGAGCAGGCCAATGATGGCGGATCGGGCAGACACCGCTCGGACCGCCCTCTGCGCAAATGCCGGCCGGTATGCCGGTCGAACCACCGGTCAAGCTGTTGATTGAGGATGATCGAAATGAAGGGATTTTTCAGGAACACAATTGAAAGCAGCCTGGTCGTCTCGTATTTCAGGGGACCCGACAAATCCCAGCAAAGCTGGGCTGAGAGCCGTGTTCTCCGTTTCATCCACCTTATCGCCAATTTCCCGGGGAAACTGCTGAAAGCAGCCTACAACAGGTGGCGAAACGTGTTTGAAAGCAGCATGGTATTCAGGTTTTTGGGGTACCTGGCCGACAACATGCACATGGTCATCGGCCTGGCCCTGGTCCTGTTCATGATCGTTCCGCACCACATCTGGCGGAACGGGTACGCCGTCGCCATGGCGGTCGGCCTCACAGCTCTCCTGTTCATCAGGCTCATGCGAAAACAGGAAAGTGTTATCGATACTCCGGCAATCGACTATTCGATATGGCTGTTTTTCGCAAGCCTGGCGGTGGCAGCGGCTACGTCTCTTTTCACCGTTGACAGCCTGAAGTATCTCGTGCACTATATCGTTGCGTTCGTATTCCTGGCGGTGATCGTCAGTGCTGTCGATTCGTCACAGAAAGTATACATGCTTGTCAAGTCCATCGCCTTCGGCACGTTCCTTACGGCACTTTACGGCATATACCAGTGGAAAGTCATCGGCATAGCCGTCGATCCGTCGACCACCGACCTGGCGCTGAATCCCGACCTGGGCGGCAGGGTCTACTCCACCATGGGCAACGCCAATGTCTACGGCGAACTGCTGGTCCTTACGATACCGTTTTTCGCAGCGATAATACTGAATGAAAAAACGCTGCTGAGAAAGGCGGCGTGGCTGGCCATGCTTGCGCCTGTGCTGCTCGTGCTGTTCAAAACGGGCTCCAGGGGCGCATGGGTCTCCGTGGCGGGTGCCGCGGTGGTGTTCGTTTTCTTCTGGAACATAAAGTTCATACCGGTGATGATCGTGCTGGGCCTCATAGCCCTGCAGTTGCTGCCGGCACCGATATACAACAGGATCATGACGATATTCCGCGGTGACCAGTCCACTGACTACAGGGGAAAGATCCTGGCTTCGGCGATACCTATGCTGAAGGACTACTGGCTGACGGGCGTCGGCCTTGGCCCCGGCGTGGTCTCCACGATTTTCGAAAGGTACAAGGTATTCGGCCTCACGAAGGCCGCCCACACCCACGTGCTTTACCTGCAGCTCTGGCTTGAAGCCGGTATTGCCGCGATCCTGACGTTCCTGCTGATGATATTAAGGATGGTCCGCAATACGTTCGAAGCCATGATTAAAAAGAAGGATCCCGCACTGAACAACGTGATGTTCGCTGCCCTGTCAGGCATCGCCGGCCTGCTGGCGATGGGCCTCGCCGACCATGTGTGGTTCTTCACGCGTATAATGCAGCTGTTTTGGATAAACATCGCTGTTATCCTCGTGATCGTCAGGATAATGAACAGGAATAAAGGTAGTGAACTGGTTTGCGGGAGCACGACGGGAAATGCAGCCGAAAACGCCGCCGATTGAGACCCGAATGGGTCAGACCTGAAAATACGGTTGTCTGTCCCGGAAAAAGGGTCAGACCTGAAAATCCAGGTGCCGCAGTTCTGAGCGGCAAGGCAAAAAAACAGCCGGCATATGAGGGGGATAGCATACACCGGCTTTTTATCGTTAAGGGGATCGTTTTTCACTTGTTTCGAGATGTAATGGATGTCGGTCCATCCGGCCGGCATCAGCCGAAGGAGCCGGCATCAGCCCAAGTGGCCGGATGATCCGGCCGGAAAGATCGGCCGGCGGTTACGGCATGCTTGCAGCCGCTGCGCGGACCGCAGCCGGTCCGTTGACCCTGGTCCGGCAAGTCCGGCATCCAATGCAGGTCAAAAGCTGCCGGTCAGTTGATGTCGATCCTGCGGGACTTCGGCTTCGAAACCTCGGTCTTCGGGAGTTTCACGGTAAGCACTCCGTTCTCGTATTTGGCGGACACCTTGTCCTCCCTGACTCCGTCGACCCTGAAGCTCCTGCAGTAAGAGCCGTACCTCCTTTCCCTGCGGATGTAGTTCTCGCTTTCCTCGTTGATTTGTTCGTTCTGCTCCACTCCCAGCGTAAGGATGCCGTCTTCAAGCTCGAGCCTGATGTCCTCCTTCCTCACGCCCGGCAGGTCGGCCTCGATGATGTATTCCTTGTCGGTCTCCCTGATGTCTGCCCTGATCGGGTTCACTGTCGTGAAGAATCCTGCGAACGTATCGTTGAAGAAGTTGTCAAAGAAGCTGTCGATGCTGCGGATATCCCTTCTTGACGATAAGCTGTTTCTCCTGTTGAACGGTACCAATCCGAACATATAACCACCTCCGATAATTTTTCATATATTTTGCAGGGCTTTGACCATTCTTTCAGCCCGTTGCATCAACTCAGTCCATATTATGATCGTTGACATAAAATGATGTATTCCCGTATTTTCTTCTGCTTCCTGAAACGAAGCATCTCAAATTTTATTTTGTATCCCAACGTTTTGTCCTATGTATCGTCAGACCGCTCATACGCGGCTGTCCTGCTTGCCTGGATTTTTGTTATTGTTTTGTCTTTGACTTTCTTTGACCTTCGTTTCGATTTTATTGTAATCCTTTTTTGTGCGAAATGCAAATTTGATTTTGACTTTCTTTGACCTTCTGCCGTGGAAAACCCTGCATATTTTGAATTATCTGCCTGTTTCTCACTCTCTCTTCATTTTTTGCCTGTTTTCTTTTTCACATCGATGCCGACCATGCTTAAAGCTTCACGGACATCGAGCAGCCCTGCAGCCATCAGCAGCACGCCGGAAAACATAACGTTAACGGCCACGGAAAGCAGCGTGGTAAGTATGTCGCCCAAATGGAACATCTCGAAAAAATGATAGATATACCTGCCAGAGGAGACCATGAGGAAGCCTGCCAGCCCCGGTTTCACGAGCCATTCCCTCAGGTCGATGACCAGGCCGGTCATTTTGTTGATCTCAATGAGATCCAGGCATTCCGTGAGCAGCAGGCTCGCTGTCAGGCCAATGATATACGCCCTTATCCCGAATACGGGCAGGAGGACACAGATGACGGCGATCCTGATGACGGAGCCTATGACCGTGTTCCTCAGGAGGATCCCCTGCTTCCCAAGTCCGTTGAGCACGCCGGTCAGCGTCTGCTGCAGGTATATGAAAACGCATCCGAACGACAGCATGAACAGCAGGTCGCCTATCCTTTCCTGCCTGTACACGAGTGAGCCGATCTCCTCGGAAAAGCATATGAGCAGCGATGCAAAAACGATGCCGATGATGAATGTAGCCTGTATCGACCTGGATATCTGGCGGTTCAGTGTCCTGTACCTTTTGAGGGCGGCGGACTCCGACAACGCGGGGACGAGCGTCGTAGCAATGGAGTTCGTCACGATGGACGGGAACATCACCAGCGGCAGCGCCATGCCGGTGAGCCGCCCGAAAACCTCCATGCTGCTCTTTTCGTTCATGCCGCCGTATGCCAGCATCACAGGTATCAGGATGTATTCGGCCGCCGCCAGCGTCGAAATGATCATCCTGTTGGCCGATATGGGCACGGCCACCCTGAGCAGTACTTTCATGATCGCAAGGCGGGAAGGCGTCCCTTTTATCCTGCGGCATGAGGCCGCTTCCCTCATCCCCGGACGGGTAAGCCGCACTTCTTTCGAGGAGGACTGTCCCCCTGCTCTGCGGACGGGCAACCACCTTCCCGGCCCGCGGCCAAAGGACCGTCCCCCTGTGGCATCACTGAAGGACTGTCCCCCTGCTCCATGGCAGGCGGACCGTCCCCGCATGCTGTGTCCTGCCATCCTGCGTGCGCGGATCCTGAACACGCCCAGGAGGATGAGCATGTTGGACATTTCGCCTGCCGCGGTGGCAAAAACCGCTATAGTGCAGGCGTATCCGGCGCCCTTTTCAAGGATCGCTTCCGCTGCCAGCATAAGTACCAGGAACTTGACGGCCTGCTCGGCTACCTGCGAAACAGCGGTGGGCACCACCTGCTGCATCCCGTAGAAATATCCCTTAAGCGCCGATGCGGCCACGACGGCGGGAAGGCACGGGACCAGCACCTGCAATGCGCCCAGTGTCCGCTCGTCCCCCAGTATCTTCACTGCGAAGCTGCCGGCGTTGAGCGAGATCACGACGGAGACCAGCAGCCCGGCCCCGACCGCGAGCCAGATGGCGCACACCGTCACCCTGCCCGAACCGGCCGGATCCGACCTGGCATTCCGTTCGGCGACCATTTTCGATACGGCTATGGTGATGCCGGAAGTTACGGTCAGCACTACTGCGGTGTAGACCGGTATGACGAGTTCATAAAGGCCTATCCCTTCCGCGCCTATGAGGTTGGACAGGTATACCCTGTACACGAATCCGAGCATCCTGGCTGCCAGTCCGGCAGCCGTAAGGATGACGGCACCGCTTGCGAAAGACTTTTTCACGGCCTCACCTCACAAAATCCCTGTCTCATTTTTATTAACAAGTTCACTTTTATATGCTTTATTTCTCTGAAAATTATGGTATTATAATGGATGGTGTTCATACGGATGTATATGTGGTGATAAAATGTCACGAATAAGAAGAAACATTTTATTAACTGCTGCATTGGCTGTATTTGCAGCTTTGTTCGTATTTGGCGTGTTTTTTGTGTCAAAGCTCAACAGTGAGATCTCATCCACGATCGAATCCTCCATTTACGGTGAGAAGACATACAGCCTGGGCAACTGGCAGTACCGCTGGGGTGATTCCCCGGTGGATCCTGACGGCCGGTTCCTGTGGATGGACAGGGACTATGACGACGGCGGCTGGGTCGACTTCGAATTCCCGGGGCGTCCGTCCAACAACGGAAACCACCGTTCGATATGGATCAGGGCTGTCCTGCCCGTTATCGATACGGAAAACGCCACCCTCAGGTTGAGAGTCCCCCAGAATACGGTAGAAGTATACTTCGGGGACAGCCTGATATACAGTTACGGCACCCACAGCACCTCGAACAGCGCCAGGACGCCGGGAAGCATATGGCACTTTATCGACATGCCGGATGACTATGCGGGAAAAACCATCTACTTACGGATGAGTTCGCCCTTCCCCCATCTGGCCGGCTTTGTTACACAGGCAGCTGTCGGCAGGAGGTCTGCCCATTACCTGGAAGCGTTCAAAACCAATATGTCAATGTTGCTGATCGGCAGCCTGTGCGTATTTCTCGGGGCGGCCATATGCATGATCCAGTTGATGTCCCTGTTCAGAAAAGGCAACGACATATTTCTCGGGCTCGGATCTGCATTCATAGGCGGATGGATGCTCATGGAATGCAACCTTTTCCAGTTCCTGACGCCCGCGCCCGTTGCGATGATGTACCTGGCAAACTTTTTCGTCTACCTCGCGCCTTTCTGGCTGCTGCTATATATAGAACGCTGCTACATAACGCAGGGCACTCACTATTCCAGGCTTGTGAAGATACAGATAATGCTGCACGGGTTATTCACGGTCATAGCCTTTGCCCTTGATTTTTCGGGCCTGGTCTCGCTCCTCTATTCCGTCATGGTATTCAACGCACTGCTCTTTTTCTCGGTGGTGATCTGCGTATACGCGACCGTCAGGTCGATCATCGACGGAAAAAAAAGTGCCCGGATTTTTGCCGTCGGGATCCTTGCCCTTGGAATTTCCAGCCTGGTAGATGCGTTTTCCATTTTCTACAACACATCGCAGCACCAAAATTACGACACCGTCTCCCAGCTGGGTATGCTGGTTTTCCTGACCACGCTCATGATGAATGCCGCGTTTGAACTCAGGCAACTCTACAGGCAGATAGAACAGCAGTCGAAGGAAACCGAGACCAACTATAAATCACTGTTTTCCAACATGGCGGACGGGTTTACGCTGAACAGGCTCGAATACGATGATGACGGGTACCTCAGCCATTGCATCATATGCGAAGCGAACAACGCTTTTGCAGAAAAGATCGGCATCCCCAAGGATGAGCTGATCGGCCTGGATCTGCTGCAGATATTGCCGGAAATCAGCGATATATGTCCGGAGCGCGCAGAATATTTCGATGCCGCGGAAGAGACGGCCGCCGTGCAGGAAGCCCAGGTCACCGACGAAGCCATCAGGCTCAAGGGCAACTGGTACAAGCTCTCGGTCTTTTTCCCTCAGAAGAGTCACATGAGCATCATATTCTCCGATGTGACAGCAATGAAAAAAGCTGAAGAGACCATAAGGCGGCAGGCTTACACCGACAGCATGACAGGATTCAGAAACAGGCTGTCCTTCGAGTCCGAGATGTCGCGGATGAATGCGGAGCTGGACTCGCTCAGGCCTTTGAGCATCGTCGTCATCGATATCGACGGCCTTAAGATCACCAATGACACCTTCGGCCATAATGCGGGCGACGAGCTGCTCAAGAAAGCTGCATCGATAATCAGGAAGGTATTCAGGAACCGTGGATCGATATCCAGGATAGGCGGGGATGAGTTCTGCGTGCTGCTGCCTCATACAGACCTCGAATCGGCGCAGGAGCTGACCGAACACCTCCTGAAGCTGCAGAACAGGCTGAACAGTATCTATTCCGACATCCCTATAAGCATGTCGGTCGGTCTGGCGTCGACGGAAGAATCCGAAGAGGATGAAGACATCTACGACGTTTACCGCAGGGCCGACGACGAGATGTACAGGTACAAGATCGGCCAGACCAGCAGCGAAAAGAGCCGGGTCGTCGATATGCTGCTTGCCGCACTGGCAGAGAAGGACTTCGTCGCCCAGGGACACGTGGAGCGGATTTCCGAACTCTGCATGAAGATGGCAGATGCGCTGGATCTCAATGAAGGGCAGAAAAGGAACCTGTTGCTGCTGTCGAAGATCCATGACCTCGGCAAAATCGGCGTGCCGGACGATATACTCAACAAGCCGGGTAAGCTGACGAAGAAGGAATTCGAAAAAATGAAGACCCACGTCAACATCGGGTTCAACATAGCAAGCCGCGCAAAGGAACTGGTCTCTGTGGCGCCGTTCATCCTGCACCATCACGAGCACTGGAACGGTTCGGGCTATCCCGACGGGCTCAGGGCGGAGGAGATCCCGCTGGAATGCAGGATCCTGTCGATAATCGACGCCTTTGACGCCATGACCAATGACAGGCCCTATCACAAGGGCGTAAGCGTAGACGAGGCGCTGGAAGAGATCAGTAAATGCTCAGGCAGGCAGTTCGATCCTTTCCTGGTGGAGAAGTTCGTAGAAATAATAAAAAGCACGGAGAAGGAAACCGGCAGCGAAGCGGGCGCCGCTGAAACAGGTACCGTTGGCTAAACGGATGCCGCTGCCGAAACGGATGCCGTTGGGGAAACGGATGCCGCCGCCGAAACGGATGCCGTAACCGAAACGTATGCAGCTGGCGGTACAGGTACCATTGCCGGAACGGATGATCACAAAACACAATAATAGCCCTGCAGCACCTTCATGGCGACTGCATCCCCTCTATGGCGACTGCATGGCACTTATCTTTCTTTTTAGCCTGTCTCTGCGTTTTGCCAGTTCGTCGACCTGTCTTCCTGCCACGAGGCCGGCCCGGCGGCATACGGCGAAAGCTTTCTCGACCGCCTGCAGAGCTTTTTCCGGGTCCTTTGCCTTGTGTTCATAATACTTTGCCATTTCTATGAGGTGGAACAGCTCAAAACCGGAGCCTTCAGACTCGATCGCCTGCCAGTGCTCCATCGCGCGGTCGTAGCGTCCTTCCCTCTTGTAGACCCCGGTCAGGCGTTTGACAGCCCGAAGCTTTACGTCAAAACGGCCGGAGCCGGTGCATGCCTCGAGGCATTCCACCATATCCTCCGTCCTGCCGGTGTTCTCGAAGATCCTGCCGATGCCGAGCAATTCGAGCCCGCCGTCGGATTCGGCCAGCGGATCCTCCAGCATGGCAGAAAGCCTTTTAAGCAGGGATACCATGGATAATATGTCAAGCTTGTTGTGATCTGTCACTCTCTTTATTTCCGACGCGTCCCTGTCATCCAGGTAGTTGAAGTAGACGGCGGGTATCAATGATCCTGGTATGTCATCATGCCTCACATGTCCCAGGATGTTTTCCTCAAGCGACGCCAGGCGGCAGCTTTCCAGCTTCAGGCCCCACACCCTCCTTGCCGGGAACAGCAGGTCGATGTTGGGCATCCCGGAGATATCGGCCCTGATCCTGTTGGATATGAACCTGCTTTGCAGTATGTTGACATCAAAGGCTTTGCCGTTGAAAGTGACAAGACCCTGCCGGCCTGAGAGCAGTCCTTTCAGTTCGGCCAGCATCGCAGCCTCTTCGTCGTAGTCGCGCATGAAATACTGCCTTATCACGAAGCTGCCGTTTTCGAAAAAGCCTGCCCCGACAAGGAACGCGACGGTCCCCGTCCCTCCGGTGAGCCCGGACGTCTCCGTATCGAGATACAGCAGCCTGTCAGCCTTAAGGCCACCGCAGTCCGGCCCCCCGAGGACCGAAAGCGTCTCGCTGCTTATTTCCATCGCATCGCCGATCCTGCAGCCGCCATGGATGCATCCCGGATGGTATGCTTCCTCGATCACATAGCAGCAGCCGTGCTCGTTTTCCAGCACCGTGCCGGGGATGAGGACGTCTACGTCCCGCCCGCGGGAAGTATCGGGGTCCCGCCTGCGGGAAGCATCCGGGTGCTGTCCGCTTCCTTCTTCAGGCGCCCTTGTCGATTTGGCCTGTGTCTGAAGATATAGATTGAGCTTGCTCCTGAGATCCATCCGAATATTGCTCCCGTATCGTTACGATCACTGCATATGATGAACTTTACGACTCTTCCCTTATCATCTTTATAAGCCTCAATGTCAGCCCCTTGGGATCGTCGGTGCCGGTAAACTCGTTGAGCGGCCCGACGCATGACGGGCAGCCCGAACTGCATCCGCAGCTTTCCACCATCTGGGCGGCAGTTTCGAACAGTTCCCGGTGCAGTTCATACAGCTTGTCGCTGAACCCGACTCCCCCGGGATAGTTGTCGTATATGTAGACCGAAGGCCTCTGGGTGAACGGCGCCCGCACCTGGTGGACAACTCGTATGTCGCCGGGACTGCACATGAGATAGATAGGCGCGGCATTGGCAAGCACGTTTGAAAGCCCGAGCAGGCCGTTCTGCAGCTCTGTCCGGGACATGCCGGCCATGCCCTCCGGCAGGCTGACCCAGTATGCAGTGGTGTGCATCTCCATCTCCGGCAGCGTGACCGGACCATAGCCCACATTTTCGTGCGTGTTGAGCTTTATTTTCTTGAACATGGTGACCAGCGCGGTGACCGAAACCTCGCCGGCGCTCCTGTGCACCTGCTTCGTCCTGTCCTCCCGCAAAACATCCAGTACCTTGAGGTCCACCGCCAGGTTGGCGTCGGTGTAATAGTTCACGTTGACCCTACGCACATAGGCCTTCCTGTCGTCGAAGTCCAGTTCCTCCACCTGGTACTGGACACCCTCATGTATGTATATCGCCTGCTCGTGGAGCAGCATCGGAGCGCTGAACCTGTCCATTTCCCCTATGACGAGGGGTTTCGGGTCCGTTATGTCGACAATGATGAAGTTCTCGTTCGATGCGCTTCTCAGGCTTATCTCATCGGCCGGGAACACGTCGGCCATCCAGTGCCACCGGTTCCCCACGTGTCTTACGAGCCTTGCCTCCTCCATGAAGCTGAGGATCTCACCGGTAGTTTCCACGCTGAATTTCTCCCCGTCCTCGAACGGCAGTTCAAACGCGGCGCATTTCATGTGGCTGTACAGGATGACCAGGTTGTCCGGGTTTATGAGCCCGTGCTCCGGGTTCCTCCCGAAGAAGTAGTCAGGATTGTTGATTATATACTGGTCGAGCGGGCTGCTGCTCGCGACGAGGATCGCGGCGGAAACACCGCTCCTGCGCCCGGCACGGCCTGCCTGCTGCCAGGTACTGGCTATCGTTCCCGGGTACCCGCATATTATGCACGCTTCCAGCGCACCGATGTCGATGCCCAGTTCCAGGGCATTCGTCGATACGACCCCGGTTATGCTGCCATCCCGCAGGCCCTTCTCTATTTCGCGGCGGAGCGTGGGCAGGTATCCGCCCCTGTAGCCGCGCACCTTCTTTTCGGCTTCCCTGTTGCCCTTGTAGATCTCCCGCAGGTAGGTGACAAGCACCTCCACGTTCAGCCGGCTCCTTGTGAACAGTATCGTCTGTATGCCGTTGCGGATGAACGTTTCCGCGATGCGCCTGGCTTCGAGCAGGCTGCTTTTCCTGATGCCGAGTTCCTTGTTGACCACCGGGGGGTTGTAGAAAATGATGTGCTTCGCTGCGGACGGGGCGCCGTTGTTGTCGATGAGCATCACTTCCTCGCCGACGATCTTCGAAGCAAGTTCGACGGGGTTGGCTATGGTCGCCGAACAGCATATGAACTGCGGCTTCGAGCCATAAAAATCGCATATCCTCCTGAGCCTTCTCATGACATTGGCCAGGTGGCTGCCGAATACGCCCCTGTAATGGTGCACTTCGTCTATGACAACGAATTTGAGGTTTTCGAACAGCTTGGTCCATTTCGTGTGATGCGGGAGTATGCCGCTGTGCAGCATGTCGGGGTTGGTGACCACTATGTGGCCCGCCTGCCTTATGGCTTTCCTCGCTGTCTGGGGCGTATCGCCGTCGTAAGTGTATGTTTTGACGTCCACTCCCGCTTCCGTGATAAGCTCGTGGAGTTCGGCGGTCTGGTCCTGTGAAAGGGCTTTCGTGGGAAAGATGAACAATGCCCTGGAGGATTCGTCCTTGAGGATGGCGTCCATGACCGGGATATTGTAGCACATCGTCTTGCCAGAAGCGGTAGGCGTCACCACGACGACGCTGCGTCCCTCATGCACTGCCCGGATCGCGCTTGCCTGATGCGAATAGAGTTTCCTGACCCCTCTCTTTTCGAGCGCCCTGATGATGCGCTCATCCAGGAATCCCGGGAAGTCTTCGTAAACCGCCTCCCTGGCCGGCAATTCCACCCAGGCGGTGATGTTTCTCATCATTCCTTCCGACGATCTGATGTGCTCCAGCATTTGCTCAAGGTTCATGGCATCCTCCGAACATATATTCTGTTAATATTTTAATGCAAAACAGGGGTGATGTAAAGGAAAGAGAGCCGGCGTCGGGAACCGGCATGAAGGGCCGTCGCCGGGGACCGGCATGAAGGGCCGACGCCGGGGACCGGCATAAATGGCCGCTGCCTGTGGACCTGGCGCGGGATCACCCGCCGCAGTCGTCCTCACCGAAGGCCCGGATCAGGCCGGCCACTTCTTCATATGACTCCGCCCGGAAGACTTTTTCCCTCAGCCGCGCGGAATTTTTGCAGCCCTTGATGTACCAGGCGATATGCTTCCGCATTTCCCGCACGCCGATATATTCGCCCTTGTACTCGATCATCATGTCGAGATGGCGCAGCATCATTGCCTTTTTTTCTTCAATGTCCGGCTCGGGCAGTACCTGGCCTGTCCTGAGGAAGTGGATTATCCTTTTGAATATCCACGGGTTGCCCTGGGCGCCCCTGCCCACCATAACGCCATCGCAGCCCGTATATTCCAGCATGCGGGCGGCATCCTCCGGGGAGCGGACATCTCCGTTCCCGATGACGGGTATCGAGACCGCTTTTTTGACCTCCCGTATTATTTCCCAGTCAGCCTGCCCGCTGTAAAACTGTTCCCGTGTCCTGCCATGGACGGTCACAGCGGCCGCGCCGCATTTCTCTGCCAGGACGGCAAGTTCGACAGCATTGACATGCCCATCGTCCCAGCCCTTGCGGATCTTGACCGTAACGGGTTTCTTCGATGCCGATACTACGGCGCGTATGATCTCGCCGGCAAGACCGGGCTTAAGCATGAGTGCGCATCCGTCCCCGTTTTTCGTGATCTTTGGCGTGGGACAGCCCATGTTTATGTCTATGACGTCAGCCGCCGAGTCATTCAGCTTTTCAGCGGCAAATGCCATTATTTCCGGCTCGGATCCGAATATCTGAACTGCCGCCGGCAGTTCTGCCCCGGCGAGTTCTGCCAGTTGCCAGGTTTTTGCGTCATCGTAGTACATGCCCCTGGCGCTTATCATCTCAGTACACACGAATCCGCAGCCCTGCTCTTTGCACAGGATCCTGAATGGCATGTCGGTGACGCCTGCCATCGGCGCGAGGAATATGTTGTTGTCCGGTACCAGTGAACCTATCTTCATCCGTCATACCCCGAGTACCTGATCACGCTGCGAAGCGGCATTAGATGAATGCCGGCGCATTGCCTGACTGCCGCTTCTGCGCTGATTATCAATGCAAAAGCGAAATAATAAAGCGGACCCTGGAATGCCCAACCAAGACCCGCTCATACCTGGTGCCCCGGAGAGGAATCGAACCCCTATCAATGGAACCGGAATCCATTATCTTATCCATTAGACCACCGGGACATTGCTCCGCTATAGTATTATAGCCTAATTTAGATGTTTTGACAACAGTTACGGAGACTCCTTACTTTTCCTACGATACTCATGATTTTCCGCGGGTCCTTGAGTCCGTCGGTCTCGACACCGCTGCTCACGTCGACGCAATACGGGCGGAACTGCAGGACGGCCTCTTCCACGTTGTTTTCGTCGATGCCTCCTGCCAGGAAATATTGCCGGCCGATGCCGGGTATCACGGACCAGTCGAAAGGTCGCCCGATGCCGCCGTATTTCCCTTCCTGGTATGCATCCAGCAGCACATAGTCACCGGGGAATGAGGCCGCTTTCATGACTTCTTCCCGGGACCTTATCCGGAAGGCTTTTATCACTTTTTTGGATGTATGTTTCCGCAGCGTCTCTACATACCCGGCATCTTCGTCTCCGTGGAGCTGGATGAGATCGATCACGTCCAGGTCACAGAGCCTGATGATATTTGCTGGTTTTTCATTTACAAAGACACCAACGGCTTTGATGGACGGATCGAGCAGGGCTTTCAGGTCCCTTGCCCTTGCTTCATCGATCCGCCTTTTGCTTTCTGCGAAAACGAAACCTATATAATCCGGGCGCGCTTCGTTCACCGCTTCTATATCCTCTTTCCTGGTCAGACCGCATATCTTTATTTTTGTTACGCCTGGTGCTTTCGCCATGTCCGGTGTTCTCATGGTTTTCCCCACCCCCGTCATTTTCGCAATTTACGTGATCCCTTCATCCCGGGACTCTTCCCGTTCCCGTCACTCCTGGCTGTTCTGCCGTTTCGGCACCTCAGCCCGTATCGCTCATGATACGCTCCGCCTGCACCGGTTTCTATCAACCGTCAACCTGTCCTGATCAGCCGTTTCCTGCATCGCTCCCGGCTCCTTCGCGGATTTCATTCTTACTCTTTGCCATATCCTTTCCCTTCAGCTTTCCCCCTCAGGTATGAGAGCATGGCTTTCCTGTCGCTGCTCTTCATGAGGCCCTCTCCTATCAGCACCGCATCCACACCGGCTTTTTCGAGCAGCAGTATATCTTCGCGGGTACTGATGCCGCTTTCCGCAACGTAAGTTATCCCGTCCGGCACCAGTTCCCTCAGCTTGATGCAGTTGTTGATATCGACTTCGAAGGTCCTGAGATCCCGGTTGTTGACGCCGATCACCCTGGCTCCCGCTTCCAGCGCGGACCTGATCTCTTCCCCGGTATGGGCTTCCACGAGGGCGGAAAGCCCCAGTTCATCACAGATGCCGATATATTCTGCCAGTGTTTCGGTATCCAGCAGCGCGCAGATCAGCAGTACGGCGTCGGCACCGATGAGCTTCGACTGCCATAGCTGGTACTCGTCAATAATAAAATCCTTGCGGAGTACCGGGATATCAACGACCCTGCTGATCTCCCGCAGGTAAGCATCCGACCCCAGGAAGTATCCTGGTTCTGTCAGGACGGAAATCGCGTTGGCTCCTGCTTCAGCATACTCGCATGCGATCATGGTATACGGGAAATCCTGCGCTATGATCCCTTTTGAGGGCGATGCCTTCTTTACTTCGCAGATGAACGATATCCCGCTTCCTTTCAGTGCCTTTTCGAAGGCAAAGGGTCCGCGCATGCCGTGCCCTGGTGCGCCAAGTCCGGCTAAATCGTGCTCCGCTGCACTATTTCCGGGCGCGTCATGGCCCGGCAAATCACGGCCCGGTATTTTATTGCCCGACGTACCGCATCCCGCCGCGTCACGTCCTGACGCGTGCTTCAGCAGGGAAACCTGCCTTTTCAACTCATCCAGCGGCATCCGCTTTTTTGCGGCCTCCACCCGCTGCCTGGCGGAAGCCGCCAGTTTATCCAGGATCATTTTTGACACCTGCCT
>Ga0209537_1002816_pt1 | contig 16772 bp, 18 predicted proteins | sample BioPla4DNA1_FD_187698 | JGI IMG/M metagenome (GOLD analysis project Ga0209537, IMG submission 187698) | Biogas fermentation microbial communities from Germany - Plant 4 DNA1 (SPAdes) (version 2) | ecosystem: Engineered > Bioreactor > Anaerobic > Digestate | place: Bielefeld, North... | reverse complement strand
ACTACTACAAATTTTGAATGGGGTATCCTCCTATGGATTTCCTCCTGATATCTTAAAGGAGTAGTGGCATCAAATTCTGAACCTATTATCAAGGTGGGCACCTTAATATTCTTTATTTCCTCCCTAATATCTAGGTCCTCTGCAGACCTGACTAGCCTAATGAAGCCTTCATACCAATCTGGCCTTAGGGCAAGGGAAAAGGCCTCTTCCCTTGCCATTAACCAGTCTATATTCTTTTCATAGAATTCTGCAGAGTAGATAAAGGGCATGGTTGCTTTGAAAAATGTATGGCCATCATAACTTTTGGCTGCATGAATCCAGCTTTCCCCTATGTCCTTTAATAATTTATTGGTGTAGCTGGTAGTATTGGATAAGATAAGGCTTAAAAGCCTATCCTGGTATTTTAAGGCAAATCTTTGTGCTACTTCTCCTCCATAGGAAATGCCTAGGAGGTGAACTTGCCCAAGGTCCAGTTTATGGAATAATTCTATTAAACATTCTACATGGAAGTCTTGAGAATACTGGTCTTCGGCCCTATCGGACTGGCCCTGGTCTATGAAGTCTACCAATACTAATTTGTTTTTTTCCGATAATATGTCAACAAATGGGGCCCAAGAGGCAGTACTCATCATAATTCCATTTAAAATGACTATTGGTTCTCCCTCTCCGTAAGTTTCATAATAGATGTGCTTATCCTTTATCTTTACCTTAGGCATTGCTTTCCCTCCTAATTACCATATCATCAGTTCCCTAGCTTCTCTTTCCAATTGGTCCCTAAAGTCTGGATGGGCAATATTTATTAAGGCCTTTACCCTTTCCCTGATGGAAGTACCCCTTAGGGAGGCTACACCATATTCTGTAACTACATAATCAACGTCGTTTCTAGAAAGGGTTACTGCTGCTCCATGGGCTAATCTAGTTACTATTTTTGATACGGTCTTCCTCGTCTCTTGGCCTGGAACCCTTATATCAGCTGTGGAATGTAAGGCTATGATGGACTTTCCTCCTTCAGACATTTGGGCCCCTATGGCTGTATCCGCCTGCCCTCCAGTACCGGAAAACTGCACATGACCTATGGATTCTGAACAGCACTGGCCAGTTAAGTCTATTTCCATGGTGGTATTTATGGAAACCATTTTATAGTTTTGGCCTATGACGTAAGGGTCGTTTACCCATGACCCCCTCATTATTTGAACGGCAGGGTTGTCATCTACAAAGTCGTACAGCTTTTGTGTTCCAAGGACAAAGGTAGCCACCATTTTCCCCGGCATCAGGGTCTTATACTTACCAGTAATAACCCCTGCCTTGTATAAGTCTGCCATTCCATCTGTAAGCATTTCCGTATGGACTCCCAGGTCCTTCTTGTTTATGAGTTCAGCAGCTACAGCATTTGGAATACCCCCTATACCCAGTTGTATTGTGGAACCGTCATCGATTAAGTCTGCTATATATCTGCCTATAATCCTGTCCTTTTCTGTTACTGCTACTTCAGGCAGGGTAGGAGGCTTATAGTCCACTTCTATTACATAGTCTATATCCCTTATGTGGACAACTGAGTCTCCAAAGGTCCTTGGCATATTTGGATTGACTTCGATTATGACTATATCTGCCTCCTCCATTATTTCCCTTTCATAGGTGGTAGACAGGGATAGGGAAATATAGCCATGTTTATCCATTAATGAGCCTGCTCCAATGTATATATTGGGCTTTCTGTGGAACAGCCTCTTTTTAGCTGCTAAATGAAGGTGGTTTGGTATATAGGATATATTGCCAGTCTTGTGGGCCTTTCTAATGGCTGGGCTGTAGAACCACCCCTCCATGGTAAAGCTTTCCTTATACTCAGGATTTACATAATATTCATAATCACCCATAGGCAGGCAGGTAGTTACATTGACATTTTTAACCCTGTCTGCTATGGTGTGAAGGTTCTTTAAAAACTCCCTTCCTTCTGCTGCAGCCATGCCAGATACTATATTGTCATTTGACTTTACCATCCTTAGTGCATCTTCTACACTTATTAATTTTTCCTTATAGATCTTCATTACGTCCATTTAATTACCTCCTATCGGTCCCCATTTAATTACATTTGCTGCCCAAGCATATCCTATACCTGCTGCTATCATGGAGATTACTGTACCGTCCTTTATCTTGCCCTGTTCTAAGCCTAGATGGAGGGATAGGATTTGGTCTACTTGGCCCATATGGCCATACTTAGATAGATAAATAGTCTGGTCTTCAGTTAAGCCTAAGGCTTCTACCATGGCCTTATGCTGTGAATATTTAAAATGCAGTACTGCAAGATATCCCAGCTCCTCCTTTGAAATGCCCGATTTTTCAAAGGCCTTATCTATGCAGTAGAACCAGTTTTTCATTGAGACTTCATTTAGTCTGGACTTCATATGTTCTGGATTAAAGATCCTTAGGGATTTATATGCAATATCTACATTTTCTCTAGTAATGGGCTTTTCTGTACCTCCATATTCTACTCCGGCATCCCTGGCCATGGACCCATCTGTCAGTATATGGGTGCCTAGTAGAAGATTTTTATTGTAATTTTTCCTTAGGATAATGGCTCCGCCACCGGCTGATAGATTGTACATCATAGACATATCCTTATCGGTATAGTCAACGAAGTCTCCATTCCTATAGCCGCCTACTATCATTACTGTATTTATATCTTCATCTGCAATCATCATGTCCTTGGCCATCTTCATGGCAGCTACTGTGGTACAGCACCTCTGCTGAACATCTATGGCCCAAGCATTGGTGGCTCCTATTTTTTCCTGAATATAGATGCCTGAGGTTGTAAGGGGGTATTCCTTCCACTCCTCCCCCATACAGAGGATCAAGTCTATTTCCTTTGGATCTATTCCTGTCCTCTCCAGGCAATCAAGGCCTGCCCTAACTCCCATTTCCTGGGTCCCGTCATTTGGTCCTGGTATTGGCTTTTCTATTATACCTAGCTTTTCAATGACTGCTTCTTCTGCCCAATAGCCCTTGGTGGCTTGGGAAATTTCTTTTGCAGTCATTCTGCCTTCTGGTATATAAATGCCTGTACCTACTATTCCAACATTTATATCTGTCACTTTATTACCTCCTAGATTTTCTTTATTCCAAAAAGGACAAGATCAAATTCATAAACCTGTCTAAGTCGTCGGTCATAGGTGCATGGCCCCCATTGTCCAATAGTTCCAACTTGGCGTTTTCACCTATGGCCTCAGCTATGCCTACTCCCATTTCCACCGGCACTACTAAATCCTCTTTCCCTTGGATCACTAGGGTAGGAGCTGTTATCTTGTGTACTTCTCCAGTTCCTTCTACTACACCATTGTGGTGGTCTGAAATATTGAAATGGACTAGGGAATAGTCTACGTCTACTAAGTTTCTTTGCTGCAGCATGGCATCTAGGTATTTTTCATATCTTTCTTCACTGGGCTTGTTGAATGTATAGATTGTAGAATCCCATACAAGCCTTAGGAAATCCCTATCCTTATTTTCATAGGCATTTAATATGGGTATTACCTGTACTGGGTCCTTGGCTATTTCTTCCTTAGTCTTTAAAAATTCTCCTAAAATTGGCTGGCCCTTTTCATCCTTTTTAAACATTGGATAACCCTTTATGCCTACTGACTCCACTAGAATCAATTTATCTACATATTCTGGATAGTCTATGGCAAAGTACATAATGACTCCGCCCCCTGTTGACCAGCCTGCCAGGCTGAACTTCTTCAAGTTTAAGGCCTCTGCAAATAGTTTTAAGTCCTCAGCAAAGTCCCTTAAAGAGTTGACAGGAGTATTGTAGCTGGATATGCCAAAGCCCCTCATGTCTATGGCGTAGGTTGTAAAGTCTTCAGGCATCCTCTCCATTACAGTATCCCAATGCTGGGAGCTGGACATATTGCCATGAACTAGGATAAGAACTTTCTCCCCTGCTCCAGCCTTCCTATAACCCATTGTTTCTCCATTTGGCAAGTTGACAGAATTCAGTTTAAACATTTTAACCCTCCTCATTTAATAACTTGGCATTTTCATTTAACCTTTCCGCCCTCTCGTTTATTTCAACAACTAGGCTCCTAATATAGTTGTTGATCTCTATCTGGTGGGAGGAAATGCTTAGTAGCTCCTCCAGCCTCCTAGTTATTTGGTCTGTGGAGGTTTTTAGGTCATCTATTATCCTTTCTGCATTTTTTACATAATCGCTGATGGAAATTGCTAGCTTCCTAATTTCCTCTGCCACTACCCCAAAGCCTCCACCTTCTTTCCCCAGCCTTGCTGCTTCTATGGAGGCGTTTAATCCTAATAAATTGGTCTTTTCCGATATGGACCTAATAAAGCCCAAAATATTTTCCGTATCTGCCACCTTTTCCATAGATTCTTTTGCAAAAATATTTAAGCCATTTCCTACATCCTTAAGCTTCTGAGAGTTGGTGGTAATTATCTCTGTAATGGATGTTAACTGCTCCATTGTAGCCTTTAAATTATCTGCCAGAGCCAAGAGTAAGTCCTGCCTGTCTACAGCCTCAGTAAAGGATACTGAGCCTATTATTTGGCCAGCTTCATCTTTAATTGGTATGGCTATTGCAATATAGGGAAAACCAAAGACCTCTGGCCCTACCCTTTTAAATACCCTTTTACCTGTTATAATGGATTCATAATTTACAGAACCCTTCACATGGGGATCTCCAGCCCTTAATTTGTGGTCCAATTTCTTGCTTGGAACATAGATTAGGCATTTTTCCAAATCACATACGGATACTGCTATGTCAGTATTGGTAAGTTGACTTATATAGGGTGCTACCTTTACAAAAGAATCTAGTAAGTTTGCCATGGAATTCTCCCTTCATATCTTTTTCTTGCCTTATTTTATATGCAACTAGTATGCCAAGATAAAATAAGTATAGGTATGAGGGATTTTTGGAATTTCTTTGTAGATTTTTGGCAAGGGTTCCTGTATTATTTTTGGACATGTGTAGTTTTTGTACAGACACAAGTGTAAATTATCATAAAAAAACTACCCACAAGGGTAGTTTTAAGTTATCCCATATTTCTCCATCTTGTTATATAAGGATGAACGGCTAATATTCAATAGTTCTGCTGTCTTTAACTTGTTTCCTTCTGTATATTCTAAGCATCTAAGGATGGCTTCTTTTTCCACATCTTCGATTATATCCTTAAGGGGTCTTACAGGCCCGTCTATGGGTTTTCTCGAACTTTGGGTTATATATACTGGCAGATGAACTGGCAAAATAGTATCTGAATCAGTAAGGTTTATGGCCCTTTCCAATACATTTTCCAACTCCCTAACATTTCCTGGCCAGGAATGGGCTAGAAGATATTCTAAGGCCTTGTCTGAAATATTGGACACATATTTGCCCAGCTGGTCGGAAAGCTTTTTTAAAAGGACCTTCACCAGTTCTTCAATATCCTCTTGTCTTTCCCTCAAAGGCGGGATTTCAATAGTCATTACATTTAATCTATAGTATAAGTCTTCCCTAAACTTTCCTTCCTGGATTAGCTTTTTCAAGTCCTTATTTGTAGCTGCTATTACCCTTACATCTACTTTAATTACCTTGTTGCCCCCAACTCTTTCAAATTCCTTTTCCTGCAATACCCTAAGCAGCTTTGCCTGCATTTTAAGTGGCATATCTCCTATTTCATCTAAGAAGATTGTTCCACCGTTGGCCAATTCAAACTTGCCAATTTTACCTCCCTTTTTAGCTCCTGTAAAGGCCCCTTCCTCATAGCCAAAGAGTTCCGATTCCAATAGCTCTGAGGGAATGGCGGCACTGTTTACCTTAACAAAGGGGGAAAAGCTTCTAGGGCTGTCGTTGTGAATGGCATGGGCAAATAATTCCTTTCCTGTTCCAGATTCTCCCAAGATTAAGACATTGGATACTGAATTTGAAGCCCTTTTACCTATGAACTTGGCTTGGGCCATTTTTTCACTTTTGCCTACGATATTGTCCCAGGAATATTTGGCACCGTACATTTCCCTTAGCTGATTTTTATATAGGTGGATTTCCGTCTCCAGCAGCTTGTTCTTAGTTATAATTTCCCTAAACTGTTCCAGGTCTTCAAATAGGACCATGCCCACTGCATATTTTACCTCTCCCTTATTATCTAAGACGGGAATCCTATGGACTATGGCAGTATGGCCATTTTCAAAGGTGTGCTTCCATGCTATTTCTGCCTTCTTAGTCCTTAGAACATAGGGAAAGCGGGAATACTTGTCCACATCTAGGACATATTTTCCTATGATTTCTTCCTTTGGATAGCGCAAAAAGTCTGCAAATACCTGGTTTATCATCCTGATAATCCCGTTTTTGTCCAACAGGATCAAGGGAACTGGTAAGGGGTCAAATATTTTGTGTAGCATGGATATAAGGTATTCAGTCACTGCAGCATCTTCTTCCAAATCAAAAAATTCATCTTGTTGGAGTTTATCTTTGTTATCGGCCATGAAGCACCTCCAAAACATCCATTACTCTTTATTTATTTTACCATAGGAGAGACCTAATATCAGTAAAATTAAATAACTAAAAAGCTATTATCACCATCGGATAATAGCTTTAGGCTCTTATAATACTACTCCACCAGTTACTTCTAGTACTGCACCTGTTATAAACTGGGCTTCATCGGAGGCTAAGAAGGCATAGGCATTGGCAATTTCCTCAGGCTCACCTAATCTTTGTAGTGGGGTCTTTTCCTTCATCATGTTTATTACCTTTTCAGGCATCTTCTTTACCATTGGAGTGGCTATAAAGCCTGGAGCCACTGCATTTACACGAACTCCCTTCCTGCCCAATTCCTTGGCCCAGGTCTTGGTCATGCCGATAACCCCCCACTTAGTTGCAGCATAGTTTGTTTGGCCAAAATTCCCATATAGGCCTACTACCGATGAAGCATTTAGGATTACTCCACTACCCTGGTCTGCCATTACCCTGGCAGCAGCCTGACCACAGTTAAATACTCCCTTAAGGTTTACATCCACAACCTTATCCCATTGGTCTTCTGTCATCTTCAACAGGGTGGCGTCCATGGTTATGCCTGCATTATTTACTAAAATATCTAGCCTGCCAAATTTTTCTAGGGTAAATTCTATCATCCTGTTTACCGACTCCATCTTAGTTACATCTACATAGATGCCTTCAACTTCTCCGCCCATTTCCCTTATTTCTTCAACAGTTCTTTCAATATCTTCTTGGTTGATATCGGCTATGACTACCTTGGCCCCCTCTTTAATAAATTTCTTAGCAGTTGCCTCTCCTATTCCTCTTCCTCCACCTGTAATAATTGCCACTTTGTTCAATAATCTCATCCTACTTCCTCCTTATATAAAAATGATAATATGCTTTTATCATTTTATATAAGCAAGAAGTATGCCATTTAGTTATAGTACAAGTTTAATTAAATTCTCCGATGGGTCCTTGGTGAATATGCCAGCTTCATCTTCTATTATTTTGTAGCCTAGTTTTTTTAGGTTATTTATCTTTTCTTCCCTTATTTCAGCATTGGGAAATACCAGGGAAAAATACTTCATGCCAGCTGAGTTGTCTGGTAGGGGTGGGGCATTTTTCCCATGCCAAATATTTAAACCTATATGGTGATGGTAGCCACCGGTGGATATAAATAGGGCTGAGTTGGCCATGGACATAATTAAATCAAAACTCAATCCTTCGCAATAAAATCTCTTAGCCTGGTCTAGGTCTCCTACATGAAGGTGGATATGACCTAGTATTGTATCCTCTGGCAGGCCTTGCCACTTTTCTTCACCTGCTAGAGCCATTATGGCCTTGTAATCCAGTGGTTCAGTTACCATGTTAATCTGATTATTTTTCCTATCCCAATGTTTTTCATCTATATCCCTATAGATTTCTATTCCATTATCGTCTACATCCTGCAAATATACTGCCTCACTGACTCCGTGATAGGCTCCACCAACAATTGGGTAACCCATTTCCCTAATATGTTTCAAAAATAAGCCTAAGTCCTTCCTACTTGGCAGGAGGATGGCAAAATGGTAGAGGCCAGTTCTTCTGGGAGGTTTTGGTATTGGATTTTCTGGCTCCACTAGGGTTACCATTGGCTTTACACCGTCGGCTGATAGGACCACCCTTTTTTCTTCCTCCTCAATGACTTTAAATCCCATTATCTTTGTATAAAATTCCTTAGACCTATTAAGGTTCAAGACCCTTAGTTCTATTTCATCTATATAAATACTTGGGCTTTCATGATATTTTGACATAAAATCATCCTTTCCTTTCTTATAGGCATATTATACCCATAATATTAAATTTGAAAGAAAATATCAGTAAATTATATCCAAAAGAAAAAAGCCTCTTAGAAGAATCTAAAAGGCTTGTTTTACCTTCTTTTAAATATTAGATAAAGGAGTAGCACTAAGGCTAAGACGGGCAAAAGGGGAATTAAAAGGCTTATGGCTACTATTGAGCTAACAAAGGAAAATATTATAAACAAGAATATAGATATTAATAAAAATATTATAAAGCAACCGATACGCATCTTAGGCCTCCTATAGATAAAAATAAATACGCTTATTAACATTATATACAAATACAAAAAAACATACCATATAATAAAACTATATATTCTTCCTTTATGAATCTGGGTAAATGATATATAATAGTATAAATATAAAAAGAAAATAGGTGGTAAAATGGGAAATATTGCAGCTTTTTTCGATATTGACGGGACCATATTTAGAAATTCTCTAATGATAGAACATTTCAAGAAATTAATTAAATATGAAGTCATTAACCCTTCAGTCTGGTATAGCAAAATAAAGCCCATATACGATGAATGGGAAAAGAGATACGGGGATTTTGACGACTACCTGGAAGCCTTGGGCAAGGTATATTTAGACGAATTAAAGGGAGTAAACAAGTCCTATATCGAATTTATAGCCTCCCAGGTAATAAACCTAAATGGAGATATGGTATACAAGTACTCTAGGGACAGGATATTGTGGCATCAAAAAAATGGCCATAAGATATTTTTCATATCAGGTAGCCCTGATTTTCTAGTGTCAAAGATGGCTGAAAAATACGGGGCAACAGAATACAGGGGCACCAGCTATTTAGTAGATGAAAACAACAATTTTACAGGCAAGATAGAAAAAATGTGGGACTCAGATAACAAGTATAAGACCTTGTCGGAATTTCTGGAGAAATACGATATTGATTTAGACCTAAGCTATGCCTATGGGGACACTGTAGGAGACTTGTCTATGCTTGAGATGGTAGGCAATCCTATTGCCATAAATCCAAATAGGGAGCTTATACTAAAAATTAGGGAGCATGAAAGCCTTTCAAAAAAGACCACTATTATAGTAGAAAGAAAAAATGTAATATATAAATTAAATTCAGATGTGGAGATCTTATAGTTAAGTATTGTCTTGTGTGTATTCCATAAGGATTGGCCCATAATGAAAATAGGAAAGATAGAGATTATATAAAAGATGCATGGTCACTTTAGATTGTCACCATGCATCAAATTATTTAAATAGGCTAATTTCCTTGATATAAGCCCAGGGTCCTTGTAACATCAAGGACGAAAATAACACCTGCACCTTTTTCTTCAATATTTAACCTTTCTTTAATTGAGTTTATTATGGCTTCTGATTTTTCCTTTTTAGCCAAGATAAGTACTATATCCTTCTCAGGTTCTATTTCTATATTAAACAATTTGGCTTTTTCCTGAACTCCAGCTCCCCTGCCATGAATTACAGTACCACCAGTGGAACCTGCTTGTTCTGCTGCATCAAGGACGTCATCTAAGGAGCCTTTATCTACAATAACAAATATGGCTTCATAGTCCACTTCATTCACACCTTTCTTTTCAGGCTTAGATATATATTTACTTCCGCCCAATTTTTCACAGTACTTTAATGGAATAGAAAAGGCAATGCCATGATGGGGTTTATCTAAATTAAACTTCTTTTCCATTTTGTCATAGAAAAGATCTTCCTGCTCATTATCAACCATAGTTATGAAGATTTCTTTTCTAATATCTACTAGGCCTAATTTTTTCAGCAGCTCGCTTCTTACAGTTCCCCTTCCTAAAAAGATTGTACCTCCTAAGGCCCCCAATTCCCCGGAGAGCTTAAGTGCTTTACTGCCCTTTCCAAAATCTAAGATGGTACAAAATAAAAAGAGTCTGTCCTTTATTACTTCCAAACCTAGCCCTCCCTTCTAGCTTTCATTTTAAAAATTAATCCAAGTAATTGTAAAGCTACCAACGGAGTCATGGCTACCATGGCAATAACACCAAATCCATCGATTAATACATTTGCAGTAGGAATTGCATTGGCAGCCCCCTGGGCAAAGGCTAAAACAAAGGTAGCAGTCATAGGACCTGAGGCAACTCCACCGGAATCAAAAGCAATGCCCACAAAAATAGGTGGTACTTTATATGATAAAAAGATAGCCAATGCAAATCCCGGAAGCAAGAAATGCCACAGTTTCAAGCTGGGTATCATAATTCTGAGCATAGACATGGAAACTGCAAAGGCAATTCCTATGGATAGGGCCACTAGGATGACCTTTCGTCTAATATGGCCTGCTGTTACTTCCTCCACCTGCTCCGTAAGAACATATACTGCCGGTTCAGCCAGTACTACTACCATGCCAAGGGCAAAACCGATAATAGGTAGGATTCCGGTATGGTAATTGGCTATAGTTTCGCCCATTACCCTGCCCACTTCCATAAAACCAGCATTTACCCCAACTAAGAATAGGGTAAGACCAATATATGTATATAGGAGTCCTTTAAGAATTATACTTTTATTTTTCCTGTTTAATTTAAATTTAATCATATCAAATACTATAAATAATACAGATAAAGGAAATATGGTAAAGAAGGATTCCTTCAAAAATTGTGGAAATATGCGGATATAGGGGCTCAGGATTCCCACGTTTGCTACAAAAGCCTCTGCTTCTCCCTGTACATTGGTAATCCCCTTTACAATACTCATAAACAAGACAGCAACAATAGGGCCTGCAGATGCCATCCCCACTAAGCCAAAACTATCCTCTTCCGATGATTTGCCCCCCTTTAATTGGGAAACCCCGTATCCTAAGGCCAAAATGAAAGGAGTGGTCATGGCTCCAGTAGTGGCTCCAGAAGCATCAACAGAAATGGCCAAGAACTCTTCTAAGGCCTTTAAGCCTAAAAGGAATATAATGAAATAGATTACTGTAAAATAACGGTTTAAGGGTTTTTCATAAACTATCCTCAAGAGGCCTATCCCCACCATAAGCCCTACTCCAACGGAGACTATAATAAGCATGGAAGCAAAGGAAATAATACCACCTGATGCTAGGCTTACTTGCCTGGCAAGTATCTGTATATCAGGTTCTGCAATGTTAATGAGAAATCCTAATAAAAAGCCTAATAGGCCTACTATATATGCCTTATTGGTTTTTGCTACAGTTTCTCCCATCAAATGACCTATGGGCATAATGCCTATATGGGCACCAAATAGGAATATTCCAAGGCCTATGATTACTAGTACAGCTCCTATTAAAAATCTTGCCAGCATTTCTCCTTCAATGGGAACTATGGTGAAATGAAGGATAAGCACTAATAAGGTTATGGGAAAAACAGTCATGGACACTTCTTTTAATTTCTTTACTAGTATATTCAAAAAATGCTCCCCTTTCCCTAAAATTGTCTAAAATTTTTATTATTATAACATGTTTTTTGGCTCTAATTGAATATTTTTTGGAAATATTTAAAAAATTTAATAGTTGTTAATATACTTTTTCCCCTGTCTTAGATTTTTAATCAAAAAATACCAGTGAAAACACTGGTATTTTTGCTTAATTTCTATTACTTGCTACTTTATTTTCCCTTATCCTAAAAAATATATCTTTAAGCTTTAATGAACAACCCGCCTAGCTGTATAATAGCTCCTTGCATAATATCCTGACATTAAGGTTGAGATTTTAACCACATCTCCAGATTGGGGGGCATGGACGAAATTACCATCTCCAACATATATACCAACATGGTTTATGGTTTTTCCATTCCTTGCAAAAAATACTATGTCGCCAAATTTCAAATCCTTTTTAGCCACATAGGTACCTGCATTTACTTGGGTCCTTGATGTCCTAGGCAAGTTTATGCCTATTTTTTTGTATAAATAGTATACTAAGCCTGAACAATCGTAGCCATTTGGACCTACACCACCCCATATATAGGGTTTACCCAATTCCTTTGGTATTAGGTTTTTTAACTGTATAATTAAAGGATTCTCTACACTCCTTATACCGCTTCTAGATACAATAAGTGAGTTTTTCCTGTCTCTTTCCGCTTCCAAGACCTTATCATACATTCTTTTTACAGTTACTATAGCTTCTTCTCTAGTAGTTTTTCCCTTTGGATTAAACCTATTGCTGCCAACACCATTTATAATTTCAGTAACATATAAATAATCTACAGCTTCTTTTGCCCATGGAGAAATCAAATAATAATCGTTGAAATAATGCTCATGGTCTCCAGAGTAATCATATCTTGGCTTGGCAATCTTTAGTGTACGATACAAGATTACTGCCAATTCCTCACGGGTTATATTCTCCAAGGGTGCAAATTTTCCATGGCCCCTACCTGCTATAATCCCTAGTTTATTTGCTGCAATAATACGGGGATTATGGGTATCTACAAAGGAATTTTCTCCTTCTAAACCTACTTCTTCTCCAGCTAAGAATTTATACAATTCCAAGGCCAGCTCTGCAAATTCTTCCCTAGTTATGGCCTTTTTATAGTTGCCAAGAACCTTTTCAGTAACCAGGCTAATTTCTATGGCCTTTTCTATATCTTTCTGGGCCCAAGGGCTTGGGACTTGAATATCATCTACTAAGGGGCTGACAGCGTATGTAAAATTGGAAACAATAGTCAAGATAATGGTAAATATTAATATAAACTTGTATTTTCCTGCTTCTACTTTCATTTCCTTTCCCACCTTCCTATCCAAGGTAGTAATAGAAATTAAGCTATAGATTAATAATTTACATCTTACCATAAAAACCATTTATTTTTACCGGCTTGTTTATGGTAGTTTGTCCATGATTTGGAAGCAGTTACATAAAAAAGAACAAACATAGGAAAATCCTATGTTTGTTCCCTCATTATTCAATGGGAGGTAAAGCCTCCTCTAGCTTTGGCCTCATATGTTCATATTGTGGAGGCAGCATCAATTTCTCACCTAAAGAATCCATATCTTCGTCTACAGCAAAACCTGGCTCATCAGTGGCTATTTCGAATAGTATGCCTCCCTTTTCTCTGAAGTAAATGGATTTAAAGTACTTCCTGTCCCTACATTATTCCTCCCCTTACCGCTGGAGGCAGTTTTAATATCTATTGTATTTCCAATATCTGCATAGGACTTAAACCTAATAAAGTCTCCTTCTTCTCCTATCCTTTCAAAGCCTAACAGGATTCCATGATTTCTGCTGTAAGCTCTGGAAAACGTGAGTAAAAGACAGCTCCTGCAAATCCCTTGATGGCCAGCTCTGGTGTGATGTCGTCTATGGTCCAGTAGTTTTTATCCCCTTCTTCCCTTTCTACTAATTCTATGACTAAGCCATGGGGATCGGTAAATTCTATGGACTTTTCTCCGAAGCGAGAACTGTCCCTGTATTCAATATTAAATTTATTCAGCCTTTCTTTCCAAATTTCAATGGCTCCAACTGGTATTAGATAGCTTGTAACCCCTACCTGGCCGTCTCCAATCCTTCCTTCCCCAGCATCTTCATAGGGGAAGAAGGTTATTATGGTGCCTGGCCTAGCATTTTTGTCTCCAAAGTATAGGTGATAAACCCTTGGATCATCGAAGTTTACCGTCCTCTTTCTTTTCGTGTTTTGGAAAGACTTCATCCATAAAATCCTTTCCCTTGTCTGTTATGGAAGCTAGTTTAACCCTCCTATCTTCAGAACAATCTATCCTTTCAACATAACCCTTTTCCTCCAGCTTATCTACCACATAGGTTATGCTGCTGCTGGCCAATAATATTTTTTCACCTAATTAACAAAATCAGGCTGCCTGATCATAATTGTATATAGTAATTCGTCCTTAATTAGAGTATTGGCCTTTCTTCCCTTTTCTGTTAAATCCCATATTCCTTCAAGGGGATAGACGGTATATTCAAAATAGCCATCTGGCCTATAACCTTGCTTAGGCATCATGCGGACAGCATAGGCTAAGGAATACAATACAGATACCCTTTCTTGAAAATCTTCACTATTTGGATTTCCCTTTCCCTTAATCATAAAAATTTTTGCTCAGGAACTTTTATTAAAGTAGGCTTTTCCTTTGGCAAATATAAGTCCTTTTCTTGCTTTCTCCATTCATATTTCATAATTTCCCTTCTTTCTAATAAATTTGTATTAATAATCAATTTATTTTCTTATATCAATTATATTATATATAGGCTGCCAAGGAGAGAATAATATAAATGTTGAATTTTATTTTTTTAGTCAATATAATATAATAGACATACTTCTAGACAAGTAGATTTGATTAAATCCATGGACATTATAAGTTGTGTTCTTTTTTTATAGATGTGGGAGGTTTTTTATGGAGAATAGTTATAAAAAAGTACAGCGAATCCTCCTGGGGATTTTACTGGCCAATTTACTTGTGGCTGGATTAAAAATCTTTATAGGTTCCATAATAAAAAGCGCCAGTATGACTGCAGATGGATTCCATTCACTTTCCGATGGTTCTTCTAATATAGTGGGATTAATCGGCATTCACTTCGCTTCCAAACCAGAAGATGAAAGCCATCCCTATGGTCACAATAAATTTGAAACCTTGGCGGCTTTATTCATATCCTTTATGCTGTTTTTAGCCAGTGGAAGGATTATTTTAGGTGCCTTCGAAAGGTTTAGGGAACCAATTGTCCCTGAAATAACTATTGAAAGCATTAGGGTCTTAATCTTTACTTTAGTAGTTAATATACTTGTTTCCCTTATAGAATATAGGAAGGGAAAGGAACTTAACAGTCAAATACTTATTTCAGATTCAATGCATACAAGAAGCGACATCTATATATCCTTGGGAGTATTGGCAACCCTTATAGGTATAAGGCTGGGCTTTCCTCCTATTATCGACCCTATAGTTTCACTGCTAGTGGCAGCTTTCATCATACACGCTGGCTATGAAATCTTTAGGGAGAATAGCGATGTCCTGGTTGATGGTGCAGTAGTTGATACTCAGGTGATTAAAGATATAGTACTGACCTTTGAGGAAGTCAAAGATGTCCACAAGATTAGGAGTCGGGGCAGTATAAATAACCTGCATATAGACTTGCATATAGAAGTTGATCCAAGCTTAGACGTTGAAAAATCTCATGACCTAGTACACAATATAGAAGATGCCATTAGGGAGAAGTTCAATAAGAATTCCCATGTAATAGCCCATGTTGAGCCTCATAAGGAAAAGTAGGTGATTTATATGGAATACAGGGTTAAAACTACAAAAGTCCAAGAGTTTATAGATATTACAAGTTTAATCAATGAAGAAATAAAAAGGCAAAAGGTACAGGAGGGTATAGCAATAGTATTTGTGCCCCATACCACTGCAGGAGTTACAATTAATGAAAATACAGACCCTGATGTTGCAGAAGATATATTAATGGCCTTAAATAAGGCTTTTCCAGTGAAGGGAGATTATAGCCATTATGAAGGCAACTCCCATGCCCATATAAAGGCCTCTTTAATGGGCTCTTCCTGCAGCTTAATAATTGAAAATGGAAGATTAAAGCTGGGAACTTGGCAGGGAGTGTACTTTTGTGAATTTGACGGACCTAGAAACAGAAAAGTATATATAAAGGTAATAGGGACCAACAAGTAGAACATTTTATGTAGTCATAAAGATAGCTCCCTTCCTTAGGGCCTTATTTATCCTAAAGGAATGGAGCCTTTTACTTATATTTTCCTTAATATTTCAAATCTCCTTTTTCCTATTTGGTGTTTTTCTAGTCTTTTAAACTTTTCATTTTTAACCTTTTGTTTTTTATTCATAGAGAGGCCAATAATAGTATCAGGCCCTGATATTTCATAAAGGGAGTCTAATAATTTATCTATAAAGTTTTCTTCATTTCCCTCCCATTTGACTATATTTCCATAAGGGACATCGGTTATAATAATGTCTGGTTTTTCTTGAAGCTTAATAGGCCTTAGGGCATCTGCTTGAAAGACTTGGAATTCAATTTTAGTTTTAATCATGGCTTTAAGCCTAAGTGCACTATTTTTAGCTTCAATGTGGGACTGTTTTTGGAAGTTTGAAATCATTTCTTCTATTTCTTTTATCCGCCTGTCTATCCCCTCTGGGGTAAGGAGTGATAGGTTTTTTTCTGCAATGGGGAGTATTGCCTCATTTATATCGCTGCCAATAATTTTTCCAATGGTATCCTGATTCAAAAATCCTAAAACGCTGAGCAAATAGGCTCCTCCACAGCAGCAATCATATAGGGTAATATTATTCTTTTTTGGAGAATACTCTAGACACCTGCCATAAATTTCTTGGGCAAGTCTTACTGGAAAGTTTGTCATACCTTCTCCATGGTACAAAACCCTACCGCTGGAAAAGTCTTCATAGTTTTGATTTTTACCATATTTATATTCCATATAAAAAACCTCACAATTCTAATGTTATAGCTCCTTAGTCTTGCTCAATAAGGATACTATGCTTATATTCTACTATAATCTCATTGTCTTGTCTAAATCCATGGAAATTAAAGTTGACAATT
>Ga0209537_1002812_pt1 | contig 16779 bp, 17 predicted proteins | sample BioPla4DNA1_FD_187698 | JGI IMG/M metagenome (GOLD analysis project Ga0209537, IMG submission 187698) | Biogas fermentation microbial communities from Germany - Plant 4 DNA1 (SPAdes) (version 2) | ecosystem: Engineered > Bioreactor > Anaerobic > Digestate | place: Bielefeld, North... | reverse complement strand
TCTTGGGTTACCGCACACCGTTGGAGCTCTTCCAGGAGGAACTATCGAAGCTGGACGCAACTGTGAAATGCTTTATAGAACGGGTTTCTGGCTAGCCGTTGCATTTGCTATTGCACTTTAGAAAAAATCTCTCTGAGAATTATTGTTTGGTCCCTACGGGGGCCCACTGACACAATCTGGATCGGACAGCCCACTTCGTCAGCGATAAACCTGAGGAAGTTCTGGGCCTGTTCAGGCAGGTCCTCCCATACCTGGGCCTGGGTAGTATCCTGCTGCCAACCAGGCAGTTCTACATAGATGGGTTCACACTCTTGCAGAATCTCTAAGTCCGTCGGGAACTCTGTGAGACGCTTCCCGCGGTATTCGTATCCGACACAAATACTGATAGTCTCGAACATATCCAACACATCCAGCAGGGTTACTGCTAACCCAGTGAGGCCATTTACGCGCACGGCATACCGCACCATCACAGCATCAAACCAGCCGCAGCGGCGCGGACGGCCTGTGGTTGTACCATATTCGCGGCCACGCTCCCGGATCAAGTCACCCACATCATTGCTGAGTTCTGTGGGGAACGGGCCTCCCCCTACTCTGGTTGAATAGGCTTTGACTACGCCCAACACCTGCGTGATCCGGTTTGGCCCAATTCCTAGGCCTGTCGCAGCTCCACCGCTTGTGGAGTTAGATGAGGTGACAAAGGGGTAGGTACCGTGATCAATATCTAAGAACGTCCCCTGTGCTCCTTCGCAGAGAATGCCCTTGCCCTCTCTGTAAGCTTCGTTGACAAGCAGAGAAGTGTCAGTAACACGATCAGAGAACTTCTCAGCGTAAGAACTGTATTCCGCCAATATCTCATCTGCGGTAAAACCTGGGTGGCCGTACACCTGCTGCAGAATACGGTTTTTCAGCGGAAGTATGTCATCCAAGCGGGATCGGAACCGCTCTCTATTCACCATGTCTCCGATCCGAATGCCGCTCCGCATATACTTGTCGACATAAGCAGGGCCAATGCCTCGCCCAGTTGTGCCAATCTTCGCGGCCCTCGCTTCCTCTTCAAGCCGGTCCAGCACCTTATGATACGGCATGATGACGTGAGCCTTATCACTGATAAATAGATTATCCGTGCTGAACCCTGCTTCGTGGAGATACTGCATTTCTTCGCACAGCACCTTCGGATCAACTACAACTCCGTTTCCGATAATACAGGTCTTGCCCGGGTAGAGAATACCAGAAGGAATCAGGTGTAGTTTATACTCCTTGCTGCCTACCACAACGGTATGGCCGGCATTATTTCCACCCTGGAAACGGGCCACCATGTCGGCTTGGGCTGCCAATACATCGGTGATTTTCCCCTTTCCTTCATCTCCCCACTGGGTTCCTACCAGTGTAACAATGGACATCGTCAGTCCTCCTCAGTTATCCGGAAAAACCTTCGGGTATTGTCTTCAGTGATCTGACTTACTTCAACAGCGGTCATCCCGTGCAGCTCAGCGAGTTGCTCTGAAATCAAACCTAGGTAGGCCGGTTCATTGCGCTTACCGCGGTGAGGGACTGGTGTGAGATAAGGACAGTCTGTCTCAAGAAACATACTGCTCAGCGGAATCTGGCTGATGACTCCGCGTAGTTTATGAGCATTCTTAAAGGTAATTGGCCCACCCACCGAAAAGAAATGACCCAGCTTTAAGTATTCTTGAGCCATCTCCCAGCTGCCTGAATAGCAGTGCAGCACACAAGGAACCTCCGAAAACTCCTTGATTATTGCCAGAGTATCCTGTGCCGCCTCTCGAGAATGGATAACGGCAGGCAAATCCAGTTCCCTTGCCAGGGCAAGCTGCTTGCGAAAAACCTCCTGCTGTACATCGCGAGGTGAGTTATCGTAATGGTAGTCAAGCCCCGTTTCTCCAATCGCTACCACCTTTGTATGCGATGCTAGCTTACGGAGCTCTTCCTCTATTTCGTCCGTCCAGGTCTTGGCATCATGAGGATGGATACCAATCACCGCATATAGACCAGGGAACTTCTCGGCAAGCTTGACTGCCTGCCGAGACGATTCCAGGTCATAGCCGACATTGATGATGCCCTGTACTCCGTTTTCCTTGGCACGCTCAACCACTTCAGCCACATCAGAGGCAAAACGGGGATCATTCAGATGGGCATGACTGTCAATCATTCTATTTCACCCTGCTTCCCGCCGGGATATTATTTGACACGGATACAATCTCCAGACGCCCATCAGGAGTGCTGGCTGCCAAAAGCATACCTTGCGACAGCTCTCCTCTCAACTTGGCTGGCTTCAGGTTCTTCACAACAATTATGCGGCGGCCTACCATCTCTTCTGGAGTGTAGTGCTGCGCAATACCCGCAATGATCTGGCGCTGTTCGTCGCCTACATTAACCTGCAATTTGAGCAGGCGGTCAGCACCTTTTACTCTATCGGCTTCTAGAACTTCAGCGACAACAAGTTCACATTTGGCGAAATCATCAATTGTGATCAATCCTTCACCACTCTCGTTCTTGACCTTGGGCTTCTGTTCCACCTGAGGCTTGGCAGCAGATGCTTTCGGCACCTCTTCTTCCACTTCGTCTTCTTTATCTAGTTCGCGACGTGGGAAGATCGGATCCCCTTTCTTCGTAACGGTGCCAGGTTTCAACCCACCGAACTCTGTATCGCCCAAAGTGGTCTCTGCGATTGGCTCCGCAATTCCCAGCTGCGCCCAGATTTTCTCCCCAGTTTCTGGGAGGAATGACTTGATCAATAGGGCCGTAATCCGGAGAACTTCAACTAAGTTGTACATTACTGTTGCAAGCTGACCCTTAGTAGCGTCTTCCTTTGCCAATGCCCAAGGTGCGCGCTCATCAACATATTTATTGGCCCTGCCGATCAGCTGCCAAATCCTGCTCAGAGCTTCGTTCAGCTTGAAGTTAGCAAGGTCTTGGTCAATCAGCCTACCGAGTCCCTGCGCGCTTTGAACAAACTGTTTGTCAAGGTCTGTTGCGTCCTGTGGTTCAGGAACCACACCGTCGAAGTACTTGTTCAACATCGCCAGAGTACGGTTGAGCAGGTTCCCCAAATCATTCGCTAGATCAGCGTTGGTGCGCTCAATTAGGGCGCGGCGGGAGAAATTCCCGTCCTGTCCGAAAGAAATCTCTCTCATCAAGAAGTAGCGGATCGGATCGACACCAAACTCATCGATTAAGAGATTAGGATCCACCACATTCCCTTTAGACTTAGACATCTTGTCGTTATCGAACAAGAGCCAGCCATGACCGAATACTGTCTTCGGCAGCGGCAGATCCAGCGCCATCAGAATGATAGGCCAGATGATGGTGTGGAAACGCATAATTTCCTTACCCACCAAGTGCACATCGGCGGGCCACCACTTCTCTAGTCTCTCCTGATTATCGGGATAACCGGCAGCGGTAAGATAATTCGTCAGTGCATCGAACCACACATAGATGACGTGTTGTTCATTGATCGGCACCGGAATACCCCAATCGAAGGTCGTGCGCGATACACAGAGGTCTTCGAGGCCACTCTTAATGAAGCTCACCATCTCATTGCGGCGGCTTTCTGGTTGAATAAACTCAGGATGTTCTTCAATGTGTTTCAACAGTCGATCAGCGTATTTACTCAGCTTGAAGAAATAACTTTCTTCTTCCACAAGCTCTACCGAACGGCCGCAGTCTGGGCAGTTACCATCTACCAGCTTGCTCTCTACCCAGAATGTTTCGCACGGAGTGCAGTACCATCCCTTGTAGACGCTTTTGTAGATGTCGCCTTTGTCATAGATTTTCTGGAAAACGGTCTGTACTGCTTTGTGATGCCGTGGTTCGGTTGTCCGGACGAAATCATCGTACTCGATATTCAGCCTTTTCCAGAGCTGTTGGAATGTGCTGACAATCGCATCCACGTATTCTTGTGGCTGTACACCCTTAGTTTTGGCTATACGTTCAATCTTTTGACCGTGCTCGTCGGAGCCGGTAACGAAGAGCACCTCTCTACCGGCAAACTTATTCCACCGCGCATAGGAGTCAGCCACCACAGTTGTATAGGCATGACCGATATGCAGGCGATCGCTGGGATAGTAGATTGGTGTCGAGATATAGAATCGATCCCTGTTCATCTTCCATTCCCTCCTTATTTAGGAAAACAAAAAACTCTCAGCCCCATCGGGACGAGAGTTCAACTCACGCGGTACCACCCAATTTTGCCGTGAAGATCACGGCCACCTCCAGGTACAAAACTACTATACCCTGGCACTATAACGGGTGCCTCCCGGCAAGGCCTACTACCCGTTCAGCCCGCGGCTCCTGGGCCATGTTCAGCAATGGGTGTTTCGCCAGCTTTCACCTTACCTGGCTCTCTGTTAGAAACCCCTTATTACCTACTCTTCCCATTCACAGCCTTTTAAGTATGGCGATTCTAACAATAAAATTCTAGCTTGTATCCCATTGTTTGTCAAGTGTAGCCCAGCCGCCCGACTCAAATAATAGGAAGTGCAGGTAGGTAGCATGCGGGAAGAGGCGATAAGGATTGAAAAAGAAAACTGCGGTTCAATTTGCTGTTCTATGTGGAGTACCCTTTGTCATGGTGCTCGGTAACTCAATGCTCATCCCTGTTTTTCCCCAAATGAAAGCAGCTATGCGACTTACCCAGTTTCAAGTGGGGCTGATCATCACGTTCTTCTCTGTTCCTGCTGGCTTACTTATACCTCTAGCTGGTTTTCTCTCTGATCAGTATGGCCGCAAACCAATCATGGTACCCGCACTCTTCATCTATGGAGCTGGTGGCCTCATCTGCGGATTTGCCGCTGTCACATTAGAAAACCCCTACCCCCTGTTGCTAGCTGGCCGTATTGTGCAGGGCATCGGAGCAGGGGGGACGTACCAGCTGGCCATGGCCTTGACCGGTGACATTTTCCAGAGTAGTGAACGCACGAAAGCACTTGGCCTCTTAGAGGCATTTAATGGGCTGGGGAAAGTAGTGAGCCCGATCCTCGGATCGCTCATAGCATTGATCAGTTGGTACGCTCCGTTTTTTGCCTACAGCATCATCACATTCCCCATCGCCATCGGAGTCTGGCTGTTGGTTAAGGAGAATAACCCCAAACTGAAAAAACAGTCCTTTCATGATTATTGGCAGCAGGTAAAGACGATCTTTGCGGAAAAAGCTCGGCTTCTCCTCTCATCGTACGCGGTTGGTATGGCGGCCTTGTTTATCTTGTTCGGTGTCTTAAGCTACATTTCCGATATTCTCGAATCCCAGCACAACCTCTACGGACTGAAGAAAGGATTTGTCATCGCCATACCTGTTTTCTCTATGGCTTCCACCTCGTACTTGAGCGGCGCATTTTTCGCAGACCGAAAGAAGCTGTGGAAATGGATTATCGTCGGGGGAATGGCCCTAAGTACGATCAGCTTGGTACTGCTGCCCCTATTCAGTGCTCTCACGCCCATGATGATAGTACTGTTCTTCTTGGGGATCAGCATCGGCATCGTGCTTCCTCCCATTAACACCCTCATCACTGGCGCTGCCAGCACAGAACGGCGGGGCATTGTCACCTGCCTATATGGCACTGTGCGCTTCTTTGGCGTGGCCATTGGCCCACCAACCTTTGGCTTGGTGATACAGTATGGGGAATGGATAACCTTCCTCGGAGCTGCCGCCATTACAGCCTTGGCTGGCCTCATCGCGCTAGTCTTTATCACCCCTCCCAAGGACAATGAATAAGATACCTCAGCACTAATTCCTAGGAACATGGGAGGGGAATTTGGATGAATTCGAATCATGTAACCAGCGCTTGGGACGCCGTCCTGGTTCTACCACAAACCAAGCGCTTTTCTAAACCGCGCACCGAAGGCATCACAATGGTGATTGACAAAGGGCTGGGCATAACAGAAATGCGCGATCTGTTAGAAATGGCTGCCAGCCACATCGACTTTATCAAGATCGCCTTCGGCAGTTCTGCTCTTTATCCAACACCTTTGATGAAGGAAAAAATCGCTCTAGTAAGAAGCCATGGAGTACAGGTATATCCCGGGGGGACGTTGTTTGAAATTGCCTTCTACCAAGGGATGGTGCAGGAGTTCTTCGCCCGGGCACGGGATCTTGGATTCACCTACGTGGAAATCTCCGAGGGAACAATTGATCTTCCACCCAAAGCTAGAGCTGAATGCATCAAACAAGCGCGGGATTGGGGCTTTGGTGTTGTTTCTGAAATTGGTAAGAAAGACAAGTCGGTCAAAATCCAACCTGGACGGGCGATAGAGCAGATCTTGACCGACTTAGAAAATGGCGCAGAAAAAGTAATTATTGAAGGGCGAGATTCGGGAAAAGGCGTGGGGATCTACGATGACAGAGGCGAGGTCAATGATGAGCTACTAGATGAGATCCTGGCTGGGATAAAATCTGCAAGCAAAATCATAATCGAAGCGCCACAGGTCAGCCAACACAATCACCTACTTCTCAAACTCGGGCCAAACGTCAACCTCGGTAACGTTCAACCACATGACGTACTCACACTCGAATCAACTCGTGTCGGACTACGTGGCGACACCTTACGGGAATGCTTGAAGAATGCACCTCGTTCATATAGGACTTAAGTCCTGTTTATCTTGGGACTATACTCCTTTTCTTGACAAATCAATTGACTATTCCTGGAAGTCATAATATAATTATCTGAGCAAATGTCGATAAATTTCGAACTGCGGAGGAGGATAGGAGGGTGAAGGCGACAGGGATAGTCCGTAAGGTTGACGATTTAGGCCGTGTCGTATTACCGATAGAATTACGGCGCAGTCTCGGTATTCAAGAGAAGGATCCGCTCGAGATCTTTGTTGAAGGCGACCATATAGTACTGCGCAAGTCTTCCAGAATGTGCATCTTCTGTGGAAGTAGCGAAGATGTCATCGAATTCAAAGGCAAAGGCGTCTGCCCAGTCTGCAAAGATGAACTAGCAGAGTAACCTAGTCTAGTTCTAGGGCCAGTTGGTAGACGTGATTTTTCGGGAGGCGGAACTGTTCCGCCACTTCTTGGACAGCGGTTTTCTTTGTGAGGCCACTGTCCATCTTTTTTTGCAGCTCACGCTTAATCTGTTCCTCGCTGGGTTGACTCAAGTCATCTTCGCTCTGATCTCTGCCAGCGACAGTGATCACAAACTCGCCACGCGGGGCCTCTGTCTGAAAATGTGACAAAAGCTCAGAAAGCGTCCCTCGAATCGTTTCTTCGAATTTCTTAGTCAGCTCACGGGAGACACTCACCTGCCGATCGCCAAGGTACTCAGCCAAGTCTTCTAAGGTACCCACCAACCGATGGGGAGCTTCATAGAAGATGATCGGATATGGGAAATGGGCCAGCTTAAGCAGCGCTTCCTCGCGCTCTTTCGCCCGCCGAGGCAGGAATCCATAGAACAAGAACTGGTCATTCAATAAGCCGCTCTGCACATAGGCTGTAACGGCTGCAGTTGGCCCCGGAAGCACAGTACACGGAAGGCCTTCTTCTATCACTCGATTGATCAAGAGTTTTCCGGGATCGGAGATGCCGGGCATACCGGCGTCCGAAACCAGTGCGATGTGCTTCCCTGCTCGCAGGTCTACCAAAAGCGGCTCTAACCGAGCCGCTTCATTGTGTTCGTGCAGACTGATAAGGGGAGTCTTAATGTCGAAATGGTTTAGGAGCTTAATGGTATGACGCGTATCTTCCGCAGCAATCAGATCAACCTCTTTGAGGGTCCTAAGGACCCTCAAAGTAATATCTTCCAAGTTGCCAATGGGAGTCGGACATACATATAGCATTCAGTCCACACCCGCCTTTACTGCTTTTCTTCCTGCTTAGCGGCCCCATTACCATTAGGCCGCCGGCGTCTACGCCGGGGGCGCTTCGACTTCGGTTTGCCCTCGGGATTCTCCTTAGCTGCCGCCTGAGACCGCTGTCCCTCAGACTGTTTCTTCTCGGACTGCTGTTTCTCAGGCTGCTGTTCGCGTATCGGATTCTTCTTACGTCTAGCTGCGCCCTTGCGCGACCCACCCTTACGAGTCTCTTTGCGGCTCTCTTTCTTGGGTTGTGGCTGCTCCTCAACAAATACTTCATCCTCATCATCGCTAATTACAGGATGACTCTCTGCCTCTGCAGCCTCACGCATCATCTCATAGTCTACCTCTTGAATGGTATCTTCTTTCAAGAGGTCAGCATAAAAGTCGTCTTGATCTTCTATCTCATGGTAGAACTCATCGAAGAAGGAGGGCTGATGACAGCAATCGCCTGTACACCCACAGCCACTCTCACCCAATACTGCCCTACGTTCTTTGTAGACATCAGACTCATAGCGCAAGCAGCACATCAGCCTGCCGCAAATGCCCGAAATCTTTGTGGGATTTAGTGAGAGGTTCTGCTCCTTGGCCATCTTGATAGAAACCGGTGCGAAATCCCCTAAGAATGTAGCACAGCACAATGCACGCCCGCAGGACCCCAATCCTCCGATCATCTTGGCCTCATCGCGCACGCCGATCTGGCGCAGCTCAATTCGTAAGCGGAAAATCGCTGCGAGATCCTTTACAAGATCACGAAAATCCACCCGCCCATCGGCGGTAAAATAAAACAGCAGTTTACTCTCATCGAAAGTGTACTCTGCATCCACGAGTTTCATTGGTAAGCCGTGCTCGAGGATTTCCCCTAATGCAATGTCAAACGCCTCTTCAGCCTTCTGCTTTAAGATTGCTGTCCTTTCTTTGTCTTCAAGCGTTGCTGTGCGAATAACTTTTTTGAGAGGTTGTACGACTTCGCTGTCGTCAACTTGTTTGGGCGGTACAACCACCTCACCAAACTCGATTCCTCGAGCCGTTTCGACTATGCAGTTATCCCCAGCTGCGATCTCCAGATCGCCGGGATCAAAATAATATATCTTACCGGCTTTTTTAAACCGGACTCCGACTACTGTCTGCATTTAGGATTGCGCTCCTTTTTTCATCGTCAGAAACAAACGACACAAAGCAAATCGGGGACGAGCGTTCCCACCGATTGCCGCCATCATTTCTGATATCTCATGCATGATGTCAAAAATACTCATATATGAATAAAGTTTACTTGTTTTCTCTAGTTCATTCTCATAATCCGGATTGTACAATCCGACACTGCTGCCCGACTTCACAGCAGCCAAATCTCTGTACCAGCCTAACATGAGCTGAAGATCCTCTCTTACCTGAACCCTATCCTCATCCCAATTTTGGCTGAACCCCAACACTTCAGGATACGACGCAGTTGGAATGCGAATCAGCTTATCTATGACCTCGCGCCGCCGCTCGAGGATAGGTCCATCCCAGTACTCTACAGCCCGGCCAATAGAACCCCTTGCCATGCGGGCAACCAAACGCACCTGCGCGTTGTCAGGAGTTTGGCCATATCTCTCCGCCAGGTACTCCTGGATGATGCTCTCCGGGATAGAGCGAAAGGGTATAACTTGGCAGCGTGAGACAATGGTAGGCAGAACGCGGTGAATATTTGTGGTAGTCAAGAAGAAATACACGCCAGGTGTAGGTTCCTCCAGCACTTTCAGAAAAGCGTTAGCTGCTTCGACAGTCATCTGATCAGCATCTCTTATGAGCCATATCAATGAACTGCTTTGGGTGTATGAACTCTGTTGACGCAGCATGCGGATTTGATCGATTTTTATGGTAGGAGATCCTTCCACAACACGTAGAAGCGAGTCTCGGGCCAAAATCCGCACGGTAGTTTCCTTTCCTACACCATCGTCGCCATAGAATAGATAAGCGTGGGCAAGCCGCCCCTTCTCGAGGCTTTTCTGGAGAATCGTCACAGCCAGAGGCTGTCCTAAGACCTCAGAAAGAGACATGGAGTCACCTCACAAATACAGATCGAGCAGCATACCGCGAATTTCATCCAGGCGGCTGACCAGCTCTAACCCACTGAGCTGATTTCTCAGGAAAAGCCTAGTAAGCTCTTCCAACTTATCGTCGACGGTGCGAACCATCACGAAAAGGCGCCGACGGCCGCGATGGTCAAGGAAGCTCTGTTCATCTACTGACATTGAGTTTCTGATCAAAGCTCGAAGGACAGCCCGGACAACTTCTTTGTACTTCACCAGATTGTAATAGATAGGGCTGTCTTTAAAACGGCGCGCATATTCATCCACCTGAGCAAGAGCACGCTGGAAGTCGATGACTCCCGGTTCTTCCTGTGATTCGAGGAAGTCAATGAACGTGCGAGCCTGGGTGGATGAAACGGCTTTCTCGCGGTGCTGTGGATAGGAGCTAACCCGGGTCCTATCCTCTCGGCGGATTCTCAAATCTTCTCAAACCTCTCTACATCCACAATGAAAACAATGGCTCCACCCACTGTCACCTTATCCATCTTGGGCAGGACCGCACTGCTTAAGGGAGCCATGGGATCGAGCTCATACTGCTCCCGTTTCTTACTGACTTTCTTAATAAGTGCTAAAGCGCTTTCTACCTTTTCATCTTCAACACCAATTAGCAGCGTGGTGTTTCCGACACGCATAAAGCCGCCTGTACTGGCTAATTTTGTTGCACTGTAACCTTCCTGCATCAAGGTGTCCAGTAAAATAGGAACATCTTGATCCTGCACAATAGTAATTAACAGCTTCATTTGAACAACCTCCCCGTAATCAACCTCTGCACCCGCTCACTGACTTCTTCTTTCGTACCATCAGCGGGTACGACGACAACTCTGTGCGTGTTTTCCCGGGCAATGGCTAGAAAGCCTGCGCGAACTCGTTCATAGTACTCTAGAGCCCGCTGTTCGATGCGATCACCACCAACCCGGACAAGCGCTGCACTGGGTTCAGCATCGAGGTAGATTGTTAGATTTGGTTCTAGGCCGCCAGCAGCCAGTTGGTTTACTGCAAGAATGCCTTCCACCGACAGACCAAGTCCGTAGCCTTGGTAAGCAACTGACGAATCAATAAACCGCTCACAGATCACGATCTTGCCCTCACGCAGGGCCGGTTTCACGACTTCTTCCACATGCTGAGCACGATCGGCAGCATAGAGCAGAATCTCTGTCACTGGTGCGAGATTCTGGTTCTTGGGGTCAAGGAGCATCCTGCGGATGGCTTGACCAAGGTCAGTACCTCCAGGTTCAAAAGTATGCACTACTTCACGGCCAAGGCTTTCAAAGTATTCGACCAGGAGAAGAGCCTGAGTGGTCTTACCTACTCCATCAATGCCTTCTAATGTAATAAACAGCCCATCTCCCATAAGACTAATACTCCTCATCTATTTTTCTTCAACTAATGGCGTTGTCCTTTATTACAGATAGTGCCATGGTATCGTCTGTGGCTTGTACTCCCCTGATCTGCCATCCTAGGTTCCAACACCACTCTAGGTACGAGGCAGTCTCTGCCGTAACCAATTCACCAGGGACCAGTACCGGTACTCCCGGCGGGTATGGAGTAACAAAACCGCCTGATACCCGCCCTACAGCCTTCTTGAGCGAGACCAGCTCTATTGGGCGGCGGACAGCTTCGCCCATCGCTAGAACCGCGGCTGGTAGGGCCGGATACGAAAGATGAGGCAGCCCCAAGGGTGAACCTCCCAGGTGCCGAGCTCGCTGAGCAACCTGCTCCACCGCCTGACACAGTTGTTCCACCTTCTCTTTCGTATCACCAAGGGTGATCAGAGCAATGACATTATAATAATCACTTAACTCTACTTGTATATTATATTCTCTGCGAAGTAGTCCCTCAAGCTGAATCCCTGTGATCCCAAGGTCTCGCAGAGAAAACACCACTTTAGTTGGGTCAGAGCGCAAATGAGGCGGCAATATTCGTACCCCACGGATATTCCCTAGCCTTCGATAACACTCCAAAGCAAGTTCGAAGGCCGCTTCTACCAGGGGCCTTCCCTTTTCAAACAGTGTCCGGCGCACCTCATCTAATACACCTAAAAACACCAGGGAAGGACTGGTCGTTTCTAGAATTTGCTTGGCTCGTTTTGCCATTTGGTACAACTCCGACGAACGCACATGGAGCATAGAAGTCTGGGTCAGAGAGCCCAGCGTCTTGTGAGTGCTTTGAACTACCCCGTCAGCACCTGCAGAAAGACCCGAAGCAGGGAAAAAAGGCGAAAACTGAAAGTGTCCGCCGTGAGCCTCATCCACAAATGCCCAAGCGCCCTTCTGCTGTACCGCAGCTGTTAACTCTGGCAGTTGACCGCAGGTGCCATAATAAGTAGGGTGAGTGAAAACGGCGGCCCCAATCCCCTTGTCGGAAATCTCCAGGATGAGCTCTTCAGGAGTCGGCGGAAGCGGGATCTGCCACTCCGGGTCAAAGCGAACTGGCAGATAGACAGCTTCACTATTGCTCAGCATTACTCCTGTATAAACCGATACGTGTGAAAACCGCGGAATAACAACGGGTTTCTGAGCAAAATACAGCAAATAGTGAATGCCCGAGGTCGTCCCATTGACTAGGAAAAGAGAATGAGCCGCTCCGAATAGCTCGGCAGCAAGGTCCTGTGCAGCATCTAAAGCCTGCTCAAAGTCATGGCCAAATTCTTCTGACTCTACTTCATCTGAAGGATCCGAGGCAAAAACACCTAAGCCCAACTCGGCAACAAGCCTTGGGAAGATAGTTCCGGACAGCTTATGCCCTGGGGTATGAAAGGGAATAACACCCCTACGCCGATAGGCACACAGCGCTTCCCAAAGGGGTGCCCTACTCTGACTCATCTTAACCACCTACAGTATTTTCCTGTAAGACATCTTCAAAACTGCGGCCAGCAAGGAAACCATCCCAAACATCCTTAAAAACCTGAACAGCCGACTCATACTCAGCATCATCAGGCGAAATACACATCAGCCACGACTCACAATCCTGACAGACCGCAAACCCAAGGAGCGAAAAGGCAATGCTATCGTTTGCTCTACTACAGATCGCACAGCTCATGCCCTCACCTCGCTCCAAGATATTCTGATCACCCTTTCCACGTGTAGGTCCACATTTCCTGCCCAGAAAAAAACCACCTGCTCTCCCCATGCAGGTGGTAACACTTAGACCCGATTAACCTTTGACCGCTGAATCCAACATGCCAGCAACAAAGTACTTCTGCATGAAAATATACACTACAATGAGCGGAATTACAGACACCACAGATCCGGTAAGGAGCAGGTGCCATTGTGTGCCGTAATTCCCCTTGAACTGCATCAACCCCATCGTCGCAGTCCATAGATGCTGACTGTCGAGGTAAATGACCGGGCGCAGCAGGTCGTTCCAGTTGTTCATAAAAGCGATGATGAAAAGCGATGCAATAGCCGGCTTCGCATTGGGAAGAAAAATGCGGTAGTACATCTGCCAGGCGTTCACTCCATCGATAAATGCTGCATCTTCGAGCGATGATGGGATGTTCTCGAAAAAGCTCCTAAATAGGAAGGTACCAAACGATCCTACCATCATTGATGGAACAATTAACGGCAGATAAGTGTTGTACCAGTTGATTTTCAGCATCATGAGGTACTCTGGAATAATAGTAACCTCGACAGGAATCATCATGGTCGCCAGCAGCATACCGAAGACGATGTTCTTCCCTCTAAAGCTCATACGTGCAAAGGCAAAACCGCTCAAGCTGCAGGCAAACAGCTGACCCAAAGAAGCCGTGAGCGCCACAAATAGTGAATTCTGCACAAAGCGCAAGAAATTGTGCTTCACAAGGATTGTACGATAGTTATCCCACATCTTGTCGGTAAACAAGTTGCGCGGAATGAAGTTGGGTGTAAGGCTGAATACCTCGCCGGATGTCTTGAACGATGTAGAGACCATCCAGAGAAAGGGGAATATGGTGGTCAGACCAACGAGGCAGAGAAGAACATAAATCAAGAGTTTATGTGTTGCCCGCAATTTTACTCCCCCCTTTATTCAATGGTGTTGACCCAGTATTTCCGGGCCCAGAAGTTGATCACTGTAATCGTGCCGACGATCAGGAACAAGACGAATGCCATCGATGCGGCATAGCCCATCCGGAAATGGACGAAGGCATTAATATAGGTAAAGAAACTTAAAGTCGTCGACGCGTTGTTGGGGCCTCCTTCAGTCATCGCGAATGTTAAATCAAAAGTCTGGAGAGACTGGATTAGTGCAATAATCATGATGAAAAACGTGGTTGTTGACAAGAGCGGCAGGGTGATATGCCGCAGAGTCTGCCAAGGTGTAGCCCCATCAATTTTGGCTGCTTCGTAGTAAACCTCTGGAATACCCTGCAGGCCTGCTAAGAAAAGAATCATATGGTAGCCGGCCATTTTCCAAATATAGACTACCACCAGACTAAGCAACGCATAACGTGAGTCACCCAAGAAAGACGGGACATTGACAAAACCGAGATCATTCAACCACCGAGTTAAGATTCCGAACCGGGGGCTTAGAATCCAACTCCATACAACTCCAACGGCTACTGTCGCAGTGATCACAGGGAGATAATACAGACCGCGGAAGAACGTAATGCCGCGCAGTTTGTTGTTCACCAGGATTGCCAAGAACAGCCCACAGACCATTACCCCTGGAACATATACTAGGCTGAATATGACAGTATTTTTTGCGATCAACCAGAAAACCTCCGAGTTGAGCAGCTCCCGGTAGTTCGCAAGGCCAAGCCAACTAGGTGCGGTAATCACATTCCAGCGCGTAAAGCTGATGAAAAACGCAGCCAGAATTGGCCCTAGGCGAAAGAAAGCTAGGCCCAATACGGTTGGAAGCAGGAAAATCCATGGAGTGATGCGCCCGTATTTCATGTTGCACCTCCTCAGAATCAGGGCGGGGGAGGAATTACCTCCCCCTTTTACCCTTTAGTCGATTATGGTTCTGGATAGTATCTCTCCAATACGGAGTTAGCGTAATCGGTAATGGCCTTGATCGCTTGGTCAACGTTCTGCTCGCCATTAGTGACCTTATCGAGCTCACCGTTCATGCCAGCGCCACCGGTGGCAGCGTAACCGCGCCATTCGCTCCAGCCAAGCGTAAATGTGGTCCGGCCAGTTCCTTCACCCTGCTGCAGGATGAGTTCCATGTTAGCAGGGTACTTATCCTTCTGGAGCCACTCTTCAGAATATGCAAGCCCACGGTGGATAGGCACTTTACCGGCCATGTAGGACTCGATCGGGCGGTTTTCGCCAACCAAGAACTTGACCAGTTCCCAAGCAGCTTCCTTGTGAGGTGTAGTTGCCGAAATAGCGACGGAGTCTGGCCAGAAATAGGTGGTATCATCGCCTTCGACATAGGATGGACCCTTTGGTACGGGCGCAATGCCAAACCTGAAGTCATCCCCACCGATTTGGCGGTTGTTTTCGATATTCCACGAACCATCAACCCACATGGCAACTTGGCGGAGTGGGAAGAGGTCAGCCTGAGCAATACCGACAATTTCCTTATAAGGTGGCGACACCTTGTGGACATTTGTCAGATCGCTTAAGAACTGCAGCGCTTCACGAGCGTTCTCATCGATAGCAACCCGTGTCTTGTTTTCATTCAAGATGCGGCCGCTATTGGCATAGACCCAAGGTTCGACCTGGGCGTAACGTCCATACCAGAAGAATCCGTACTGTTCGGGAGCACGACGTGGGTCAGTTTGAATTGTCAGTTTCTTGGCTGCCTCGAGGAAATCGTCCCAGGTCCAAGTCTCATCGGGATACTCAAGGCCCGCTGCATCGAACATATCCATATTGTAGAACAGCACAGGTGTTACCCAGGCATACGGAATCGCATACAGATCGCCTGTCTGCTTATCGGGATAGCGGTTCTCGGAGAACACCTCAGTGAAATACTCATCGGTGGACAGATCACGATCGACGAACTCTTGGATGTTCAGGAGCAGACCATCCTGAGCCCATTGTTCGAAATAGCCTGTGGACATCGAGAATACGTCAGGCAACTCTCCGGCAGCAGCCATAGCGGAAATCCGTGGCCAGTAGTTGCTGGGATCCATTGCGGTCATTTCGACCTTAATGTTTGGATTCTGCCGTTCAAACTCGTCGATTAATGCCCGTTCCATGTCTTCAAACATGGGGTCCCACATGAAATATCTGAGTGTAATCTGTTGAGCACTAGCAGTTAACGCAAAACTGGCTACCAAGGCAAGCGCCAAGAAAATCCATAATTTCCTTTTCATGATTCACCCTCCATTTCAGCTTTTGATCACGCATACACTAGGAACCATGCGTTCATAGAACACGCCTGGCATACCCCGCCGATCCGCCCCGCGGACCAGCTGGCCAAACATATACTGTATGTTTGTCGAACCACCTCCATCTACGTTGAGTGCATGTTTGAAGTTGTGTTCCTCGGCCAATTGAGCCAGTTCTTTCAGGGTCACGCCTGAAGACTCGTACTCATCTTCTTCCATCCCTCGATTAACCGCCTCAACGGCCAGAGCTATTAGTTCGTTGTCATAACCGACCCCCAACACAGTCCTGGCAGCCCTCGTTTGGTCAATATCACTTGCGTAATCGGTAGGAACCACCCCTAGATCGCGCTGACCGTCCGGCATCTCGCGTTTCCGGTAGAACTGCTCCCTGCGCAGAGTCGTCTCATCTAGGATGATCTCCCCGTTGCTGACGAGGCCAGGCCCGCACTGGATGCCGGACTTAAACTTCTCGCCGCTAGCAAACGCATAGCGAACCCGATTATCGAATTCTCCTTCTCGCAACAGATCCATGGGTACCGATAGAATAAACCCGTTGTGAGGGATTTCCACTTCTCCGCCTACTTTGTACCCCACAATCCACTGGCCTATGATGACAATATCAACATTCGCGGGACT
>Ga0209537_1002811_pt1 | contig 16796 bp, 13 predicted proteins | sample BioPla4DNA1_FD_187698 | JGI IMG/M metagenome (GOLD analysis project Ga0209537, IMG submission 187698) | Biogas fermentation microbial communities from Germany - Plant 4 DNA1 (SPAdes) (version 2) | ecosystem: Engineered > Bioreactor > Anaerobic > Digestate | place: Bielefeld, North... | reverse complement strand
CAAGGGCGGCTGTCAGGTAGATAACCAGACCACACTTGTTAAATTTCCGCGCAAAGTTATTGAAGAGTGCAGGAAATCTTTTGTACCGAAATATAAATTTACTGCCCAGGACCCTGATTTTGATATTACCCTGCCAGATGACAGACCTATCATTGTCACAGGCAGTTCAGCGCCGAATATAATTGACCCTAAAACTGGAGAAGAGAGAAGGGCTACATCTACAGATATTGCCAATATTGCTCATTTGATCAATGAACTGCCGGGGTTCGATGTTTTCTCTATTTCGACACTGGCAGATGATGCTCCAGAGGGCCAGTTCAGCCTTTCCAGATTTTATCCGTCTCTGAAGAACTGTAAAAAACCGGTGCGCAGCAATACCCCCAACATCCGGGATCTGGAAATGGTATTGGAGTTGGGAGAATTGATCGCCGGCAGCAAGGAAGCATATATGGAGCGTCCCTTCATTAATCACCATTACTGTCCGGTTGTTTCTCCCCTGACCTTTGATGTGGAATCCACAGAGGCAATAATTTACCTGACTGAAAAAGGCCTGCCTGTTTATGGCACTATTGTGCCTAATGCCGGTATGACCTCACCGATGACTATGATGGGTACACTGGTGGTGGGCAATGCGGAGTTCCTGGCTCTCAGCACATTGATCCAGTTGATTCGTCCTGGCGCACCGATGATCTATGCGGTTCTATCCACTGTTGCAGATATGCGTACAGGTGCCTATGTACCCGGAGCCATAGAAACAGGGATACTCCAGATGGCCCATACAGAAATGGCGCGGTTCTATAATATTCCTTCAGGCGGCTATATTGGACTCACCAATTCCCACTGCAATGATGCCCAGTCAGGATATGAAACCGGTATGAACACTATGCTTGCTCTCATGGGGGGAGCGGATCTCTTTAATATGGGCGGTCTGCTAGGCAGTTTGATGGCCTTTGATTTTGGCAAGGCTTACACTGATAATGAGATCGCCATGATGCTTAAGCGTGCGTGCAGGGGCATGGAGTTCAGCGAAGAAAACCTCTGCCTGGACTTGATTCATGAGATTGGCCCTGGGGGCAGTTATATGGACAAACTGCACACTGTCAAACATATGCGCAAGACAATGTATCTCTCCAAGCTGGCATACCGCCTGTTAAGAGACCAGTGGATTAGAGATGGGGCTACTGACACTCAGACAAGGGCACTGGAAAAGGCTATCGAGATTCTCAAACAGGAGAATCCGGCACGCTTTCCTGAAGAACTGGATGCTAAGATTCGCAGCCATTTCCCAGGATTGGTCCCAGGAGATGCCATTTTTTAATATATCAAAAGGATATGGTGGTCATGGGGGTGTCTCCGGGACCACCTTCCCCTTTTTTTGTGTAATTAATAAAGACCGAGAAAGGAAGAGATTAAATTGAGTATCAAGGATATATATGCAGCTGTACTGGAATTTGACAGTGATCAGGTAGTGAAGTTGGTGAAAGATGAGATCAGCCGGGGAACAGAAATCTCTGTTATATTAAACGATGGCTTAATCGGAGCTATGGATGAGGTGGGTAGACTGTTCAGTGCGGGGGATCTCTTTGTTCCAGAGATGCTGCTTGCCGCTCAGGCTATGAAAGCAGGGTTAGAAGAGCTGAAGCCCCATATGAAGCAGGGGGATAGCCGTACTAAGGGAACTGTTGTTATCGGTACAGTAAAAGGTGACCTCCATGATATCGGCAAAAATTTGGTGGCGATGATGATGGAGGGAGCTGGGTTTGAGGTCATTGATCTCGGTGTGGATGTGGAAACAGAGAGATTCATTCAAACAGCTCAGGAGCACAATGCAGACATGATTTGCATGTCAGCACTGCTTACCACCACTATGCCGGAAATGGGGGTCACCGTTGAGACATTAAAGGAAAAGGGGCTCAATTTTAAAACTATGGTTGGTGGCGCCCCGGTGACCAAGGAATTTGCCGATCAGATCGGAGCCGACGGTTACAGCCCGGATGCTCCGAGTGCTGTTGAGATGGCGCGCTTGCTGATATCTGCTTGATAGCTTATTATATTGATATGTTATAAAAGATGCTGCAAAGGAGGAACAAGATGCTAATCGTAGGAGAATTGATCAATGCCAGCCGCAAACCGATTGCGGAGGCTATCAGAAATCAGGATGCAGAAGCGATTAAAAAGATTGCCAAGGACCAGTATGAGGCAGGGGCAGATTACATCGATGTCAATGCCGGTATTTTTGTCGGACAGGAAGGGGACTATATGGAATGGCTGATCAAGAATGTCCAGGAAGCTGTAGACGCCCCCTGCTGTATCGACAGTCCTGACCCGAAGGTTATTGAAAGAGGTCTTGCGGTACACAAAGGCACACCGATGATCAACTCCATCTCTTTAGAGAAGGAGCGCTATGATGCCCTGCTGCCGATTGTATCTGGAACTGATCTCAAGGTTGTAGCTCTCTGTATGAGTGATGAAGGGATGCCGGAAACAACTGAAGACCGGGTCAAGATCGCTGATCAGCTGATCAATGGTCTTGTTCAAAATAATGTTAAGCTGGAAAACATCTATGTGGACCCATTGGTACAGCCTATTTCCACCAAGAGCACTTTTGGTTTGGAATTCTTGAATGCAGTTGAAGAGATCATGACAAGGTTTAAGGGAGTACACACCATCTGTGGGCTGTCCAATATCTCTTATGGTCTGCCGGTGCGCAAACTCCTGAATAAGACCTGTGCAGTAATGGCAGTAGCCAAGGGGTTGGACGGGCTGATCGTCAACCCGCTGGATAAAGAGATGATGGCAGGGTTAATAGCCGCTGAAACCCTAATTGGCCGCGATGATTATTGTGTCAATTATCTGAAAGCATATCGAGAAAAGAAATTTGAATAATAGAGAGAGAAGAGAATAAACCCAACTTACTCCCCTAATAGATGCCTCTTTCTCATAATGAGGGAGGTATCTTTTTATCTGGGAGTTATTAGGAGGTGTTAAACAATGGGTCTTGTAATGTTTGACTATGATGGTGTGATAGTAGACTCTTATGACCAGGACTATGTAGATTTTGTTCAGGTTTGCCGAACTCATGGCTTAGAAATCAACAGCAAGGAAGAATATGACCGCCTCCTTGATGATAACTGCTATAAGGTGATGAAGGAGTATTATGGTCTTGATGAGGGGACAATTGATGCTATTTTGAAGGAATGGGAGAAAATGTCCGTAAATTATGTAAATTTGCCTATTTTTAAGGGGATGAAGGATGCGATTAAAAAAATTGCTGAAAAACATACGGTTATTGTGATCACCTCAAATTTATCTGCATTAGTAAGCACAGTATTAAGAAATAACGGGATCACTGAATTTGAGGATATAGTCGGCGCGGAAAAGGAGAAGAGCAAAGTCAAGAAAATCCGCAGAGCAATGAAATCGTATCCTTCTGATATTTCATATTACATCGGGGATACTGCAGGTGATATGATCGAAGCCCGGGAGGCAGGAGCCAAAACCATTGCTGTCAGCTGGGGTTACCAGAGTGCGGAAAGACTAAAAAAAGCCGATCCTGATTATCTGGTTAACAGTCCGGAAGAGTTGACCGCATTGCTCTGCAGTGTTTCTGCTCCTACGGAGTAGGTTTATTTATAAATAATATCGAACTTTAATTCTACATCAGAAGAAAATTGATCTACACTGCTCTATAATGAGCAGTTTTTTGTTTTCTGCTGCTTGATCTTATTAACAAAAGGAATAACACCAACCATGTCGAAATTACTTAATTAATGTCTGATTTGTTTCTTCAATAACAGTAATTCACAGCTACGGTTTATTAATTGCCTTTGCTCTGTATAAAGGAAAGGAGGATTCTGTAGCCGATGGAAAAATGCAAAATAACATTTTACCCTATTAATAAAGATATGGAAGTACCTGTGGGGACTCCTCTGAAAAAAGCAATGGATGATGCCGGACTGGACTTCGATTTTCCCTGTGGAGGCAGGGGAAGGTGTGGTAAATGCCGGGTACGAATAAGGGAAGGTGTTGTACCTCCTTCAGAAAGCGACCGGGTTCACTTTGATGAAGAAGAGCTCAAGGATGGCTATAGATTGGCCTGTACCCTGACGGTTCAAGAAGACCTGGTTTTGGAACTGCCGCAGGAAGGGGTAACAGGGCATAAAATTTTGATTGATGCTGCTGAAAGGAGTATGGAGATAAAACCCCATTTGCAAAAAGTTCACCTGGAGGTTAAAAAGCCGTCTATAGAGGATCAAAAGGCTGACTGGGACCGCCTCCGAGATGAGCTTACTGCAGTTAAAGGGGATAGGGATTACAGTATTACACTTCCGGCCCTGCAGGCACTGCCGAAGGTGCTGCGGGAAAAGAAGTTCTCTATAACCGCGGTTTTTGCTGATCATGAGGTAACAGGGCTGGAGGCTGGTGATACCACTGATAGGATGCTGGGGATTGCCTTTGATATTGGCACAACCACAGTTGTCGGTTATCTTATGGATCTTCTGACCGGAAAAGAACTGGGGGCTGTTTCCACCATGAATCCCCAGACCAAATATGGGGCCGATGTTATATCCAGGATTACCTATAGTAGTCAGGAAGCGGGTGGTTTGGAGAGACTGCACAAGGCCATTATTGAAGCTGTCAACAGGTTGATCGGAGAGGCAGTGGAAAAAGTGGGATCCAGGAGAGAGGATGTGTATGCACTTACCTTTGTCGGCAACTCCTGTATGCACCACTTGCTGCTTGGACTGGAACCCCGCTATATTGCCCTGGCTCCTTATGTTCCGGTTACTGGATCTACACAGGAGATGAATGCAGCGGAACTGGGGATCAAAATCAATCCGGCAGGTAAGGTTTATGTGCTGCCGAATATTGCAGGGTTTGTCGGCGCTGATACTATAGGGGTTATTTTAGCTACAGAATTGGACCAGAGCAGTGAAATCAGGCTGGCCATTGATATCGGGACCAATGGAGAAATGGTGCTGGGCAACAAAGACCGTATGCTGGCCTGTTCTACCGCAGCGGGTCCCGCATTTGAAGGAGCACAGATCAGCTGCGGGATGCGTGGTACAGCCGGCGCCATAGATACTGTGCGGTTGGATGATGATCTGACTTATACCACTATCGGTGATGAGAAACCGATAGGTATCTGTGGATCCGGTTTGATCGATGTTATCTCAATGATGCTTGAGGCAGGTATTATAGATTTCCGTGGAAGGATTCCTTCCCCTGAACAGCTCAAAGGGAACAAGTTTGCGGATCGCATTGTGGAACATGATGGGATGAGGGCCTTTTTGCTGGCATCTGCAGCGGAAACCGGTCATGGGAAACCGCTTTTTATCACCCAGCAGGATGTTCGGGAACTGCAGTTGGCCAAGGGGGCTATAGCTACGGGTGTACAGATCCTTTTGGATGTATACGGGATTGGGTATGATGATGTTTTTGAAGTAATTCTCGCCGGAGCCTTTGGGAACTACCTGGATAAACACAGTGCTTGTGCTATTGGTTTAATCCCATCTTCATTGGAGGACCGGGTCCGTCCGGTGGGTAATGCTGCAGGAACAGGAGCAAAGGTGGCTCTTCTCTCAGCTGCTGAGTACAGACGGTCTGCCCGTATTGCCAGTTTTGTTGAGTATGAGGAACTTGCTGCCTATCCTAAGTTTACAGAGATATTTGCTAATTCCCTCAGCTTTCCAAAGAAAGATTAGCAGTTATTCTGTTGTTAACAAATATCCCTCCCGAAAGGGACAACGGGAGGGATATTTTATTAGCTATTTCTGTTTATTGATATTCAGCTTTTTTAAACGATACTGCAAATGCTGCCTTGATATTCCGAGGTTTTTTGCTGTTTTGGTGATATTATAATCGTTGTGGATCATTTCTTGGGTAATAATATCTCGTTCTATGTTTAATAAGGTTTGCTGTAAATTATTAACTTTATAGTCTTTGTAAAAATGGTGTTTGTGGGTAAATTTTTCTCGCAGGTGGGGTGGCAGGTGCTGAATGCTCAGTTTTGTGTCAGTACTGTCTGCCATATTTATAGCATGTTCAATAACATGTTCTAACTCCCTAACATTACCCGGCCAGTTATACTTGCTGAATATTTCCAAGACATCATCAGATATGGTTTTTATATTTTTCCCCATAATTTTGCTATTTCTTTCGATAAAGAATCTCGCCAGTGTCGGTATGTCATTTAAACGATTTCTCAGGGGCGGTATTATCAGAGTGGCTACAGCAAGGCGGTAATATAAATCGTTGCGCAGCTGGTTTTTTGCTATAGATTCTATGGGGTCCACATTAGTAGCACTGATAATACGAGGATTAACGCGGATTTCTTTATTCCCACCCACTCTGCGTACTGTTTTATTTTGCAGGACCCGCAGCAGTTTTGTTTGTAATAACATGCTCATGGAGTTGATTTCATCCAGAAACAAGGTTCCCTCAGCAGCCTCTTCAAAAAGACCGCGCTTGTCTTCTGCTCCGGTAAAAGCACCTTTACAGGTGCCGAAAAGAATACCTTCTAGCAGTGATTCCGGAATTGCAGCGCAGTTTACTGCTACAAAAGGCCCATTTGCTCTTGAGCTGTAATTATGAATGCTTTGCGCAAATAATTCTTTACCTGTTCCTGTTTCACCTTGAATAATAACCGGGGAAAGACTACGTGCAAATTTTTTTGCTATTGTTACGGTTTGTTTGATACTATCACTTTCCCCTATGATATCGTCAAAACTGAAAATAGTCCCGTTGGCATGTTTCCGCCTTTGTTGTTCACCGGAGTAAAGATTTTTTTGTAGTTCAATAAGCTTTTCTGTCAATTCTCCTACTTTTGTGATATCTCGATTGACTGATACAGCAGCGATTATTTTGCCATTTTCAAATATGGGATAGGTGTTGGTAATGATGTCAGCCCGTTTTCCTTGTGATGTTATATAGGTTGTGTGGAGGTTTTTCACTGTAATTCCTGATCTTAATACCCTGAGTTGGACACTAGTCTCATCATCTAATTCATATGCTTCGGAGATATGCTTGCCGAGGATGTAGTCACTTTTTGACTGTTCAATATTCTCACAGCCTTTTGTATATATAATAGTGCGTCCGCTTCTGTCGATCACGTGAATGCCTTCCTCAATAACATCCAGTGCCTTAAGCAGTAGGTTTCTCTGTTGGGTGATCTCCTTAAGCTGTTTTTCTAAATCAGAGGTTTTCTTCATTACTTTCAACACCACCTGGTCTTTGGACTTATTTATTATTTCGATTTCTAGTGGTATTCTCCTCTTTATATGCAAAAGATCTTGCGCGCAAAATAAATTGCGCAGTTTTAGTCTTCAATAATAGGCCGGTAACGGCTTGTGGGAGTTATTTTTTATTGGCAAGCTTTTTGCTTGTAATCAATATCGAAGGCAGCGACCTAAACATATTAGATCATTTTATTAGGAGGTATAACAATGGCTGATATGTCGTATTTGAAGGAGAAGCCGATTGCTGTGCTGGGCGCTGGTGCAGTAGGTAAAGCTATGGCTGCAGATTGTGCTTTAGCTGGTCAGAAGGTACGGATCTGTGATTTGGAGCCTTTTGCGGAAAAGACCCTATTTGGTGTCAAAGAGCAGGGTATCAAATTCTATGGTGATCAGCTTAATCTCTATGGTTTTCACCGCTCCGGCCAGGCAACCTTTGATCGGGTTACAACTGATGTAGCTGAGGCTGTAGAGGGTGCAGGGATAGTTATTGTTACAACACCGGCTGTTGGTCACCGTCCATTTTTTGAAAAGTTAATTCCGGCTTTAGAGGATGGGATGGTAATTCACATATTCCCGGACAATTATGGGAGTTTGGTATTACGAAAGATGATGCGGGAAGCCGGATGCAATAAAAAGGTTATTATCGGTGGTTGGTCAAGCTCTACATATGGCAGTAGAGTTGACATTAAAGGCGGAGTGATTTTACCCAGTGTGCGGGTTTATTACCGTGCTATCACCCTTAGAGGGGCTTCTTTACCCACAGCAGATCAGGATGAATTTTTAGAAAGCGCAAAGTACATGGGATGCATGGACGCAGTCACAAAGGGTGATGGACCGGTTGGCGGCGATACAGTAATGGATATCGGATTCAGCAATGTCAACCCGGTTCTGCATTGTCCAGGTACCATCCTGGGTGTAGGCGTGATGGAGAACTTCGGTGTGATTTTTGGTGAAGACAAATATAAATACTCTATCTATTCTCATGCTTATTGCCCCTCCATATCAGAAGTGCAGTATGCCTTTTATCAAGAAGAGTGCGCCCTTGCTAAAGCTATGGGTGTCGGTATTCAGCACTATGAAAAGGAGCACTTTTTCTCAAGGGAGAATATTCTCGGACAAGAGTACATGGGCACCGATTATGTAATTCCTTTCGATCAGCAGGATCCTATCCAGTTCGGAACAGGTCCCTTCTCAATTGATCATAGATATATCACCGAAGATATTCCTGTTGGCTGCCATGTTTATCATGAACTGGGGAAAAAATACGGTGTTAAAACTCCAGTAATCGATGCCATGATCAATATTGCCTCAGCCATGTTAAACCGGGATTTTTATGCTGAAGGCTATACCTTGGATTACCTGGGGATTGGACATATGACAAAAGAAGAAATGCACAAATATCTCCGGGAAGGAATCTATAAGGATAAAGATTAAGAAGCTCTTGGTTCCATTGCCTTTATCCCCATCCAGATCGAGATGGGGATAAAGGCTAATCTGAAATCGGGTGAGATAAGATGACTTACGGAATAATGCGCTACGGTGACATGTCCAAAATTCTTTATTTGACTATGGATGATGTTAAATCAGCCGGGTTAACAGATGAGGATTTTATCAACTGTGTTTCTGACGGCCTTTGGCAGCAGAACCTCGGCAAAGTGGATATGGTCCCCAAGATGAGCATTTTGCTGGACTCTGATGCTTGTCTCAATGCTGCTGCAGGTTGGGTTGAAAAACTAGGTGCGGTTGGGTTCAACTGGTCTTCCTATTATCCCAATAATCGCGCTAAAGGGTTGAACCAGTATTCCGGAATGATTGTTTTAAGTGATATTAAAAATGGCTTGCCTTATGTTATTATGGATAGCTTTTATATTATTTCCAAGCGAACTGCTGCAGTCACTGCGGTCAGTGCAAAATATTTGGCGCGAAAGAACTCGCAAACTTTGGGGATCATCGGTGTCGGAGTTCAAGGACGAGAAAATTTGAGGATGCTTCAGCTTGTCCTTCCTGATTTAAAGCTGGTAAAAATATATGATATCGATCCTGATGCGGTAAATACCTATATCAGGACTATGTCTGATGAATTCAGGGGAAAGATTGTGCCTTGCCGGTCAATCGAAGAGACAGTGGAGAATGTAGATGTACTTATTACTGCTACAGCCATAATCGATAACCCCACCGTTCAGATCAAAGATGAATGGCTGCCGCAAAAAGGTATATTCATAGCACCGCTGGATTTATTGAGTCTAATCGATCGAAAAACAGTTTTAAGGATGGATAAGATTTCGACTGATGATATTACTCAAATAAAATCACTTGACATGGATTTTAATGATGGGGGACCTAAGGTATTTGCACAACTTGATGAACTGTGTGTGGGTAAAAAGGTAGGGAGAGAGAGCGAAGAGGAAAATATTATGGCGATTAACTTTGGTATTGCCCTCCATGATATATATATCGCTAAGAAAATTTATGAGGTATCAAAAGAAATGGATATTGGAACATGGCTGCCTCCTTTAACCTGGTAGCAAAATATTTTGCGCAAAGGAAATTGCTTAAAGGAGCAAATATATAGGATAGGCATACAAACTGCGAATAGTAGATGTAGGGTTCGTTGTCTTCAAATAAATACAGGTTTTTTTGCTATTAATATGCGCTGGATTAAACTTATATTTAGGAAGGGGAGAATGCAGCAATGGATTTGAAAGCTCTCTATGAGTGTGTGCTCACAGGAGAAAGGGATGAAATTGAAGGCCTAGTTCAAAAGGCATTAAGTGAGGGGTACAAACCTGCAGATATTATTAACAATGCCCTCATTAAAGGTATGGACGAAATTGGGCAGAGGATGAAGGATGGCGATATATTTGTCCCGGAAGTTTTGATTGCTGCTAACACTATGAAAATCGGTTTACAGGTGCTCAAGCCACTAATGGAAGGAGAAGAACGAGAAACAGTTGGTAAAATTGCTATTGGTACTGTTGCCGGAGATCTCCATGATATCGGAAAAAATCTTGTTGTGATGATGCTGGAGGGTGCTGGTTTCGAGGTTATTGACCTTGGGGTTGATGTATCTATAGATCGTTTCTTGCAGGTAATTGAAGAAGAAAAACCTGATATAATAGGTCTTTCTGCATTACTGACCACAACTATGAAAACAATGGGAGAAACTGTTCAAGCTATTGGTGGAAAAGTGAAGACAATGATAGGCGGTGCACCTGTTACTGAGGAATTTGCTAAAGAAATCGGTGCAAGTGGTTATGCACCTGATGCGGTAATTGCAGTAGATCTTGCAAAAAGTTTGATTTCTTAAATGGGGGTGGAAATTTTGTGGAACAAATGTAGTACAAGCAATGAGACAGATAATATTTCAGTACAATATAAGGTTCTGTCAGATAGTCAGTGTAAGCGGCTGTACAACGCAGTTTTGGAAGTACTTGAGCGTACCGGAGCGGAGATTTATTGCGAGGAAGCAGTGGAGTTGCTTAAAAAAGCAGGGTGCTGGACCGATGGCGTTAGGGTTCGTATTCCCTCTCACCTTGTGGAAAGAGCGATCAGTACTGCACCATCCCGTGTGGTTCTGTCAGACCGCAATGGTAAGCGTAGGTTGTTTTTAGAAGGCAACAACACATATTTTGGACCTGGCCCAACCAATCCATATTTTTATGATTTGGAAACCGGTGAACGCCGGGAGGTTTTAAAGAGTGATGTTTGTGATGTGGCAAGACTGGTCGAGCTTTTACCAAATATGGATTTTGTTATGTCTTTAGCATGTATTTCTGACTGTACTCCTAGTTTGGCTGATGTCCATGAAGTGCACGCCATGCTTCAGTACACAACTAAACCCATTGTAACTTGGGGATTTGATGTGGAAAATGTGGCAACCATCATTTCTATGTGTGAACTGGTTGCGGGCAGCCCAGAAGCGCTGCAAAGAAACCCCTTTGTTGTTATTTACTCTGAACCAACCACACCACTGAGACACTCTAAGGATGCTGTTAAGAAACTTTTATATATGTCTGAAAAAGGGCTGCCCCAGCTTTATACTCCGGGAGTACAGGGGTGTGCCACTGCCCCGGCCAGCATGGCAGGAGTTTTAGTGTTGGCAGCTGCAGATAATCTAACCGGACTTGTTATCAACCAACTCAAACGGGAAGGAGCCCCTTTTATAGCTGGCGGTGTCACTACCAATATGGATATGAAAACAATGATTCACTGTTATGGTTCTTCCCCTGAATTCTCACTGATGCATGCCGCTCTTACGGACTTTGTTCATTATATTAAACTGCCTACCTGGAGTACCGCTGGTTGTGCAGATTCTAAAGTCTTAGATGAGCAAGCTGCCATTGAATATACCCTTTCAATATACAGCGCGGCATTGAGTGGGGCTAACCTGGTACATGATTGTGGTTTCCTGGAAACAGGGATGTCAGGCTCTCTTGAAGCTCTGGTTATGGCTGATGAGATTATTGATATGGTGCGTAATACTGTTAAAGGAGTCTGGGTTGATGATGAGAGTCTGGCTGTGGATATTATAGATAAAGTTGGCCCAGGTGGCAATTTCCTGACAGAAGAACATACTTTTAAAAACTTTAAAAAGGAATTCTGGATCCCACGGGACATCAATAGGGATAATTATCGACAGTGGTCCAGCAAGGGGAAAACAACCTATAAAGAGAGATTAAGAGCCAGGGCTAAGAAAATGCTACAGGAAAGCCAACCTGAAAAGTTACCCGACGATATTTTACACAAACTTCAAGAGTTGATGGATAAGGCAGAGGCAAAGAAAGCTCAGTAGTTTTGCGCGGCCCAATTTCGGGCCGCTTCTACCTTAGCTTCTACCTTATATGACAGCAATAAGGTTTGAATAGTTTGAATAGGAGGACTAATATTGGGTCAATATATTCTTTCATACATAGATGCTCATGTAGCAGGGGAACCTTTGAGACTCATCACCGGTGGTCCCAAGTTAAAAGGAAAAACACTGGTTGATAAAACTGAATACATGAAAAAAAATTATGATTTTATCAGAAAAGCAGCAATGTTAGAGCCCCGTGGACATGCTGATATGTACGGCGCTTATCTTACCGAGCCCACTGACCCCAAAGCAGATCTGGGAATTATCTTTATTGACAGCGCATTATATAATGCCATGTGTGGTCACGGCTCAATCGCGATTGCCACCATCGCAGTGGAGATGGGATATGTGACTGCTCAAGAGCCTGTTACAGATGTTGTGCTGGAAACAGGTGCAGGGCTGGTCACAGTTAAAGTTGATGTTCAGGATGGCAGAACTATAGGAGCGACTCTTCAGGGAGTACCATCATTTCTTTATAGGTCTGATGTGGAAATCGAAGTATTTGATCAAAAGATATTGGTTGATATTGTTTTTGGCGGTAATTTTTTTGCAATGGTCGATATGAAGCAGTTGAACTTAAAACACAGCAGGGAATATCTTGATCAATTTATTAGATATGGTAAAGAGATCAGGAAACAGGCCAATCAAATCCACATTCAGCATCCTACCCGACAGCATATAACAACAGTGGATGACATTCTCTTTGTAGATGACCCTGCCTTTCCCGGTGATACATACAAAAGTTTGGTTTTCTTAGGTGAGGCACAGATAGACCGTTCACCTTGTGGAACAGGAACCAGTGCCCGTATGGGGGCTCTATATAATAAGGGACAATTAAAAAAAGATGATGTTTTTTATCATGAAAGCATTATCGGAACTGTTTTCGAAGGCAGGATCGGCAGTGAAACCACAGTAGGGGATTTTAAGGCGATTATTCCTTTGATAAAGAGCAGAGGTTATATAACCGGTATTGGCAATCTTGTTATTAACACTGATGACCCATTAAAAGACGGCTTTTTATTGCGATAGGACATAAAACAACAAATGGGAAAAAGGAGGAATATGGAATGGCTAAAAAGAAAACAGTTGTTGATTTTATGAGGATGAAAAAAGAGGGCGAACAGGTTACATGGGTAACAGCATATGATTATCCGACAGCATCATTCGCTGAACAAGCCGGCATCGATATGATCTTAGTCGGGGATTCCTTAGGAATGGTTGTTTTGGGATACAGTAGCACTAATCCGGTAACAATGGATGACTGTATTTCTCATTGTAAGGCTGTTCGAAGAGGCGCGCCTAACACATGGATAGTTGGCGATATGCCTTTTATGTCATACCAGATTTCTGATGAGGATGCGGTGGCAAATGCAGGACGGTTCATTAAAGAAGCAGATGTGGATTGTGTCAAATTGGAGGGTGGCGTAAGAGTCGCCAGCCGCATTAAGGCTATAGCTGATGCAGGAATATTGGTAATAGGGCATATCGGATTAACTCCCCAGAGCTCCGGTCAATTGGGGGGGTTCAAGGCCCAAGGTAGAGACGTAAAAAATGCTCGCTTGCTGATTAAAGATGCGCTGGCTGTACAAGAGGCCGGGGCTTATGCTCTGTTAGTGGAAGCTGTCCCTCCTGAAGTAACTAAATTTATTCAAAAGAAGTTAGACATCCCTGTTTACAGCATCGGTGCCGGTCCTGCAGACGGGCAGTTGATAATATGTGGTGATATGTTGGGCCTGTTTCAGGCATTCACACCTAAGTTCGTAAAGAAATATGCAAATGTGGCAGAAATAGAGATCAATGCCTTTAAACAGTATGCTGAAGAAGTGCGTAACGGAGAATTCCCCACAGATGAACATGTTTATCATATACTGGAACCGATAGAAAAGTTCGAAAAAATGTTTAAAGAATTTGAATAAGAAGCGATAATTATCCCCTCCCCTTTCCCCTCTTTTTTAGAGGGGTTTTTGTTTTAATCTTATTTTCTCTATGCAGGATGTTAATAATTTTTGTCGAATAAATCCAAAGATATATATTAGTGAAAATAGGTTCAAGAAAGAAGGTGAGCCTGCATTTTTACCCCCCTTTGTTTAACATCAGATCAACTTGTTGGGGTGTTAGAGCGGGCGATTTATGAATTATCATGAGGCACTTGATTTTTTAACAAACCTTACTAAATTTGGGATTAATCTTGGGCTGGGGAGGATCGAGCACCTCCTTTCTCTGTTGGGAAATCCTGAGCGTTCCCTGCGGGTGATTCATGTAGGGGGTACCAATGGCAAGGGTTCGACTGCGATGATGACAGCCCGCATACTGGAAGAAGCGGGTTTCAGGGTGGGGCTTTTTATTTCCCCTCACCTGGATTCTTATACTGAACGCTACCTTATTAACCACCAGCCTATCACTGAGGAGCGTTTTGCCGGTCTGATGGAGCGGCTGAAACCTCTGCTGGAAAAGATGGTGGCTGAGGGTCATGAGCACCCTACAGAATTTGAAGTTTGTACAGCTTTAGCATTTCTTTATTTTTTTGAGGAGAAAGTGGATTTTCTGGTGCTGGAGGTGGGCTTGGGAGGCTCAATCGACTCCACAAATGTTGTGCCCCATCCTCTGGTATCGGTTATTACTAATGTAACTTTTGACCATATGGATTACCTGGGGAATACAATTGCTGAAATTGCTTCAGTTAAAGCCGGGATTATCAAAGAAGGTGGGCAGGTGGTGACCGCTGCCTGGTATCCGGAGGCTCTAGAAGTGATTGAGGAGCAGTGTAGGGAAAAGGGAGCCGGTCTGCTGCAAGTAGGTAAGGAGATCATTTATCAACTGAAGGAAGCCACATCCCAAGGAACCGCCTTTGATCTGACAACTCCCTGGGGAGTTTATCAGGATCTGTTTATACCTTTGGTCGGGCATTACCAGGCGGTTAATGCAGCCACTGCACTGGGAGTGATTGAGGTACTCAAGAACACCTATGGTGTGCCTGTTTCAGAGGTCCACATCAGGAAGGGTTTTGCCAATAGCTATTGGCCGGCGCGCTTGGAGAAGGTTTATGACCACCCTCAGGTGATAATCGATGTATCACACAATTATGACGGTGCCCGTACTTTGAGTACTGCCTTAAAGGAGATCTATTCTTATCGCAAGTTGATATTGGTTTTGGGGATGCTGGGTGATAAGGAACGAGAGAAGGTGGTTGGTGAGCTGGCTCCATTAGCTTCTTCAGTTATCATCACCAAACCGTTGAGCCCCCGGGCAGGAGACTGGGAGAAGTTGGCTGATGAGGCGCGCAAATTTGTGGACCGGGTCTATGTAATTGAGGAGATCGCTGAGGCGGTGGATGCTGCTGTTGAGCAGGCGGATAAGGAAGATATGATTTGTATAACAGGGTCTTTTTATATGGTAGCAGATGCCAGGAAGTATTTCATGAACAAGTTTTCCTCTGCATCAGGCTTTTAATTATAATGGAAGGTCTATGCGGTAATCATAAATAATACTCAGGGGAGGTGTATTGTTTCCCGTTAGGCAGCGGTCGAGTGTGGTGAAACTGGCCGCTTCAAGTTATATGACCGGGAAACGGAAGTATTTTGAAAACCTCTAAAATACCAGAAGCAGCAGTGATGAGATTGGCAGTTTATTCGCGGTTTTTGGAGCAACTGAAGGAGCAGGGGTATGAAACCGTTTCTTCCTGTATGATTGCCAGAGGAACAGGAGTTACTCCGGCTCAGGTAAGGAAGGACCTTGCTTATTTTGGTGAATTTGGTACCAGAGGAGTGGGCTATGATGTAGAAGCGCTATCCGGGCATCTGAGGCGTATTTTGGGCCTTGATCGAAAATGGCCTACTGTGCTGGTGGGTGCAGGAAAGCTCGGCTCTGCTTTGGCTCTTTACGAGGGATTTCTCATCAGAGGTTTTCATATAGTCGGGGTATTTGATGTTGACCCGGACCCCATAGGAAATCGTTTCGGAAAACTGGATGTGCTGCCGATGGAAAGCCTGGAGGATGTAATTCAACGATTTGGTGCACAAATAGGGATCATTGCAGTGCCTGCAAATGCCGCACAAGAGGTGGGTGAGCGCTTGGTTGATGCTGGAGTGAGGGCAATTCTGAATTTCTCTCCCTATGTACTCAACCTACCTGAGGGTATCATTGTACGCCATGTTGACTTTACTCTGCATTTAGAAACACTAACTTTCAATCTTGTTTTAGGAAAGAGGAATTAAGACCCTTTAATTAGAATATCACAGCACTGTCAACGAATATCTTTTTTTGCAAAACATGGAGACCCTTCAGCTTTGTATAATCTTGTATCTCACCGGTTAAAATGATAGACTTAAGAGAAATGAATGAGGTGGACCGGCTTTATCCTTCTGTTCTTGCCACAAGCTGTAAAAAGGACTGGTTGTTCATGCAGCAAATTATTTTAGCATCAGCTTCACCACGAAGGGCATTCCTACTAAAACAGATTGGTCTTGATTTTCAGGTAATTCCCAGTAGTGTGGAGGAGATTGCTGATTCCCATCTTGAGCCGCAGGAAATGGTTTTAAAGTTAGCAAAGAGGAAAGCCCAAGCTGTGTCAAGGGAGTACCCACAGGCGATTGTTCTGGGAGCAGATACAGTTGTTTGCTGTGAAGGGCGGATACTGGGGAAACCGCGCGATAGGGAAGAAGCGGCCGAGATGCTTTATTTTTTATCAGGTCGTGTGCATGAAGTGG
>Ga0209537_1002809_pt1 | contig 16801 bp, 16 predicted proteins | sample BioPla4DNA1_FD_187698 | JGI IMG/M metagenome (GOLD analysis project Ga0209537, IMG submission 187698) | Biogas fermentation microbial communities from Germany - Plant 4 DNA1 (SPAdes) (version 2) | ecosystem: Engineered > Bioreactor > Anaerobic > Digestate | place: Bielefeld, North... | reverse complement strand
CTTTATTTATTAATATGCTTATTATTATCTATTATGGAATCAATGCAAGAAATATCACTTTTCCTTAAATTTATCCTGTCCTTATCCAGTATAACCTTAAGGTCCTCTTCAGTCTCTGCAAATATTAGTTTAACACCATTACAATTTAAACATTTAAGTTCAATTCTGTCATAAAAAAGTTCAATACTAATCTTAGTATTGCCACAATCACATTGTATCCTATCTTGTTTTTCCAAATCAAATAATTTTATAAGTGCCCTGGTTATTATATCAAAATTAACAAATATATCATTTCTATTAAACTTAGTAACTATGTCATCTAGCTGTAGTCCCAGCTTCTTTAATTTTTTCCTTCCCATGTCCTTCTGGCCTAAAAAGAATACTAGAGAACCATCATCATAACGACATATACTTTGGTTTTTTAATATATTATGTAGAGAAAATTTAAAAGATGCCTTCCTGGATTTAAAAGAAATAGCCCTGCCTCTTAATAAATTTCCCTTTTCTACACTAACCTTAATTATTTCACCACAGGAGCATTCATATTCTATTTTATCATATTTCATGACATTAAACAGGTTAAATTCGTATTCCTTTAATCTATTACATAAACTGCATTTTATAATCAAGTCCTTACATCCTTCTATTACCATACCATCCCTCCTTTCCGACTCCCTTCCCATATATAGATTAGTTCTATATAATTTTTTAAAATCCTTCTCAAAAAGACAATTTAAGATAAAAAAAGAGCCCCTTTATTTCCCATCTTTGGGAAAAAGGAACTCATTTAAAACTACTTCTTCAATCCCAATATTTCCCTTGCCTCATCTGGTCCAGCTATTTCCCTGCCTAATTCCTTGGCTATTCTCACTACCTTTTCTACCAGCTCTCCATTGGATTTGGCCAAAACTCCCTTTGAAAGATATATATTATCTTCAAAGCCTACCCTGACATGGCCACCCATGGCAATGGCTATGGCTGCCATTGGCATTTCATATCTACCGATACCTGCTACAGTCCAGGTGGAGCCCTCCGGTATGCTGTCTACTAAAAATACTAGATCTCTAGCCGTTGCTGCCATTTGTACACCTAATACAAAATCAAAATGCAGTGGTTTATCAACTAAGCCCTTTTTTACAAGTTTTAGGGCAACATCAATCATACCCTTGTCGAATATTTCCAGCTCTGGTTTAATGCCCCTTTCCTTCATCCTTTTAGCAAAGTTTAAAATGGAAGTCTCTGTATTTAAGAATATTTCATCTCCGCCAAAATTTACGCTGCCACAGCTCAAGGTTGCCATTTCCGGATTTAACTCTGTTGGCTGCAGCCTTTCTTCATCTGTCATACCCACTGCTCCTCCAGTTGATGGTTGGATTATAACGTCTGGACATCTTTTTTTAATTTCCTCTATACATACCCTAAACCTTTCCTTGTCCTGGGTAGGAGTACCATCATCCTCCCTTACATGCAGGTGTATTATACTTGCCCCAGCCATATAGGCTGCTTCTGCCTCCCTGGCTATTTCTTCCACTGTATAGGGAACATTTGGATTATGCTCCTTGGTTACCTCTGCTCCACAAATGGCAGCAGTAATAATCAACTTGTCCATTCATATCCCCCTTTGTCTCCAATAAACTAATTATTACTTCCTCATCCTGTCCTTGGGAACTACACAGGTGCCTTCAGCCCTACATACCACTACAGGCTCCTCTAGTACATCACAGGCTGAATCGCTTATATCCGGCCTGGCTGCAATTACCTTCCTGGCTTCAAAGGCCATTCTCCTTGAAGTATTGCCTACCTTTGTTATTTCTCCTACTGCCTCTATATAATCTCCAGCATAAACGGGAGCTAAAAATTCTACACTATCATAGGCTACAAATAAACCTTCATCCCCATCATGTCTTATAAGTAGCTCAGTAGCCACATCACCAAATAGCTGCAATATTTTTGCCCCATCAACTAAATTTCCCCCATAATGGGCATCACTGGAACTTATCCTCACTCTAATCATGGCCTTATCCATAAAATCCCTCCATAATATTTTGTAAATCATCTACATTATATCATAGATATATAGTCTATAACATATTAACAGCCTTCTCAATCCTGTCTAAGGCCTCCTTTAACAGTGGACGGGGACAGCCTATGTTAAATCTCATGAATTTTTCACCTTCAGTGCCAAATATCATTCCTTCATTTAGGGCCAGCCTACATTTATTTACAAAGAAGTCCTTCAGCTCATCATGTTCCATATTAAGGCCCCTGCAATCAACCCATATTAAGTAGGTTCCTTCTGGCTTTACTGGTCTTAGTTCAGGAATTTTTTCATTTATATAATCCATGAAGAAATCCCTGTTGCCTTCAAGATAAACCAGAAGCTCATCAAGCCAGTCTTCCGATTCATTGTAGGCAGCAATTAGAGCTTCTTCTCCTCCTACAATTGGGGAGCCTATACGTACCTTTTCCAGCTCTAAGCTATATTTTTCCCTTAACTCCTCATTGGGAATTATGGCATTTGATATTTTAAGGCCAGCTATATTGAAGGTCTTGCTGGGAGCAGTCAAAACTACACACTTTTCTGCTACTTTCTCTGACAGGCTGCCAAATACAGTATGCTTGTGGCCCTTATAGACTATATCAAAGTGTATTTCATCAGATATTACTAAAATATTGTTTTTCAAGCATATATCTGCCAGCCTCTCAAGTTCTTCCCTTTTCCAAACCCTGCCAACTGGATTGTGGGGGCTGCATAGGATTAACATTTTAGTTCTTGAATCAATCTTCTTTTCCAGATCCTCATAGTCCATATAGTACTTGCCATCTTCAAATTTTAGAGGATTTTTTACTAATTCACGGCCATTATTTTCAATTACACTGTAAAAGGGATGGTACACAGGGCTTTGGATTATTACCTTGTCTCCTGGCTCTGTAAAGGCCCTTACACAAATACTTAGAGCTGGTACCACTCCTGGGGTATAGATGATCCAGTCCTTTTCTATCTTCCAATCATGTCTTCTTTCCATCCAGCCTACTACAGCTTCATAGTATTTATCAGAAAGGAATGTATATCCATATACAGGATGTTCCATCCTTTTTTTTATGGCTTCAACAATGGGTTCTGCTGCAGGAAAATCCATATCTGCCACCCATAGAGGGATCAAATCCTCTCTGCCATATAAGGCAGTTAAACTATCCCATTTTGAAGAAGCTGTATTTTTTCTATCTATAATATTGTCAAAATCATACATTCCGTTATCTCCTTTCTTCGCCCTTTATTATTGATTTTCTGGTACAAGATAATTATATCATAATAAGTCAGGGGACGATTCTCAAAACAGTCATTCTGAACCTTAGGTCTAAAGACAGTCATTTTGAACTGCAGGTCTCAAAGCAGTCATTCTGAACCCCAGGCGAAGAATCTCCTAAAACAAAGGAAGGATTTTCTGTCTTATTTTCATATGCTGATAACATAGGCATATAGGTAAAGAATGGTTCATTTAGCCTATGCTTAAATAACGGCTCTCTAAATTCCGAATTTGTGAAATATCACGGCTCGTAAAACCGATTTGCCAATTCCCTTACGGGACCCTGACGGGACAGTGGCAAATCTTATGGTTTTACTTCGCCGGATATTTCACAAATCTGTCTTATTCCAGCTCAATCTTGCCAGTATTCAAATCATAATACCTGCCCTTTAGCTTCATTAGCTCCTCATGGCTGCCACGTTCTATTATTCTTCCCTCTTCCAAAACCATTATGGCATCTGCATCTCTGATGGTTGATAGCCTGTGGGCAATTACAAAGACAGTTCTTCCTTCCATCAGCTTATCCATGCCCCTGCCTATTAGCTTTTCTGTCCTTGTATCTATGGAGGATGTGGCTTCGTCCAGAATCAAGATGGTTGGATTGGCTACTGCAGCTCTGGCAATGGAAAGCAGTTGGCGTTCTCCCTGGGACAGGTTGCCTCCATCGGCTGTAAGATAGGTATTGTATCCATCAGGCAGATTTTTAATGAAGTAGTGGGCATTGGCAAGCTTTGCCGCCACTATAACTTCCTCATCTGTGGCATCCAGCCTTCCATACCTGATATTGTCTGCAATAGTTCCTTCAAATAGGTGTACATCCTGGAGTACAATGCTCATGGTACTTCTTAGGTCATGCTTATTAATTCTCCTAATATCTATGCCATCATACAGGATGGTACCCTCATTTATTTCATAAAATCTGTTTATTAGATTGGTAATGGTGGTCTTACCAGCACCTGTAGAGCCTACCAGAGCAATTTTCTGACCTGGTTTTGCATATATATTTATATCCTTCAAAACCTTTTGCCCTTCTACATAGCCAAAGTCTACATTTTTCAAGGTAATATGTCCCCTTAAGGGCACCCTTTCATATTCTCCGCTAGCCTTGGGCACCTTCCAGTAGTCTCCATTTTCCTCGTCCCTTATAAGCCTTACATCTCCCCTGTCTTCCTCTGGCTCTTCATCCAGTATATTAAATATTCTTTCTGCACCAGCCAAGGCTGCAAACAGGGTATTTAATTGGTTTGAAACCTGTGTAATAGGCCTTGATATGGTCCTTGTATACTGTAAAAATGAAGCTATATTACCAATGGTCATTCTGCCTCCCATGACCAAAAAAGCACCAAACATGGAAATCAGGGCATATAGTACAAAGGACAGATTGCCCATGATAGGCATCAGCATTACACCATAGGTGGCAGCCCTGGTACTGGATTTTCTTAGCTCTTCATTTTTACCGTTGAATTTTTCTATGGCCCTGGCCTCATAGTTAAATACCTTAACTACCTTCTGCCCCGACATCATCTCTTCTATATATCCATTCATATCAGCCAGGGCAGCCTGTTGATTCCTAAAGTTTCTTGCCGATCTTTTACCCACATATCTGGTGGCAGATAGCATTACTATTAGCATGCCCACAACCACCAGGGTAAGTATGGGGCTTAAAATAAGCATCATTATAAAGGTACCTGCTACTGATACAATAGATATGGTAACTTGGGAAACGCTTTGCTCCAAGGACTGATTCAGCATATCCACATCGTTGGTAAAGGTGGACATCAATTCCCCATGGGTACGGCTGTCAAAAAATGAAATAGGCAGCCTTTCCATATGGGAAAACATATCTTCACGTATCTTGTGTATGGTCCTCTGGGCCAGCCTTGCCATTAGTAAACTGCCCAGGTACTGGCCTATGGATATGGTCAGTACAAGACCTACCATAATTAGCAGGTATTTTTTAAACATACCTGTATCATGGTGTAAAACCAGGGAGTCAATTATAGGGCTTAACATACCATTGGCAGCTATCTGGGCAACAGATGATAATATTACAGACATCAGCCCTGCAATGAAAAGTATTTTGTTGTATTTAAAATAGCCAAACAGCCTTATAATTGTCTTCTTTGGATCCTGGGGTCTAAGTCTTTTGTGTTTGTTTCTACTCATTGGCTAAGCACCCCCTTCTCTTGGGTTTCATATATTTCTCCATATATTGGTGATGTATTTAGCAGTGTCTCATGGTCTCCAATTGACTCTACTCTTCCTTCATGCATTACTATAATCCTGTCTGCATTTTTAATTGAAGATATTCTTTGGGCAATTATCAGCTTTGTTACACCCTTTAATTCCTCCTTAAAGGCCTTCTGTATTTTGGCATCTGTTGTCATATCCACAGCACTGGTTGAATCATCAAGTATAATTATCTTAGGGGATTTAACCAGGGCCCTTGCAATACATAGCCTTTGCTTCTGGCCTCCGGAGAAATTGGCTCCGCCTTGTTCCACCCAGTGATCTAAGCCATCTTCATACTTTGAAACAAACTCCCAGGCTTGAGCCTGTTTTAGAGCCCTGATAATTTCCTCATCAGTGGCATTTTCATTGCCCCATTTCATATTTTCACGAATAGTACCTGAAAACAGGGTATTCCTTTGAAGGACAAAGGCTACCTGGTCCCTTAAGGCCTTTATATCGTATTCTCTTACATCACTGCCACCTACATATACAGCACCTTCACTTACATCATATAATCTTGGAATCAGCTGCACCAGTGTGGACTTGGATGAACCTGTTGATCCTATAATTCCTACCGTTTCACCAGACTCTATTTCAATGTTTATATCCTTTAGCACAAATTCCCTGCTGCCAGGATATTTAAAGTTAACATTTTTAAAAACTATGGAACCATCCTTTAGCTCCTTGTGAGGATTGTCTATTTCCTTTATTTCAGACTCTGTAGCCAGTACCTCCAGTATCCTGCTTCCAGAAGCTATACCACGAAGCAGGTTCATGAAAAACATAGACATTAACATAAGGGACATCATAACCTGAGTAATATAGGTTATGAAAGATATCAGTTCTCCGCTTCCCATGGTACCAAACCTTACCTGCTGGCCGCCAAACCACAGTACAGCTATGATGGTGCCGTATATTACCAGAGTTAATATGGGCATCAAGAATATAACAGTGGAAATAGCCTGTAGGGCAGTATCCCTTAAGGCATCATTCCTCTTCTTAAATTTTTCCTCTTCAAACCTTTGCCTGTTAAAGGATTTTACAACCCTAATGCCGGTTAGGTTTTCCTGAATGGCAGCATTAACCCTGTCTACACGGGTCTGCATCCTTCTGAATAAGGGTCTGGCCTTTTTAAAAATTATAACAACTGCCAAAACCATGATAGGTATACTTACCATGAAAACCCTGGCTAGGGATGAATTTATATTAAAGGCCATAATAAGGGCAAAAACCATTAAAAAAGGAGCCCTAATGGCCAAACGCAAACTCATCATGGTAACCTGGCCTATGGTATTACAGTCATTAGTAAGCCTGGTTATAAGGGAGGATACTGTAAATTTATCAAGATTTGCAAAGGAAAAGCTCTGAACCTTTTTAAATAAATCCTTCCTTATTTCTGCAGCAAATCCATAGCCTGCCCTGGCCCCGGCATGGGAGCTTATGATACCAAAGGTCATTCCAAGGAGTGCTGCTCCAATCATTATGAGTCCAACCCTTACTATATAGTCAATGTCCCCATTAGCTATTCCAATATCCACTATTCTGGACATTAAATAAGGGATTAAAATATCTGCTACAACTTCCAATATCATCATTAATGGGCTAAGCAGTGCATAAAACCAGTACTTTTTCATATAGGGCAATAAGGTTCCCATAGTATTCCTCCTCTACTTCATTCTTTAGATACCTTTTTCATTATATTTTTTAGGTTGTCGTTTATCCTGGAAGTAAATTCACTAAACTTTTTTAGCTCTTCCAGGGTAAATCCAGTAAATATATCCTTTATTATTTCTTCCAGATATTTTTCATAATCATCTATGACCTTTTTCCCCTTATCTGTTAAAACCAGCCTATGATGGCGCAGGTCCTCCTCAAGGGGTTCCTTATCCACCATACCCAATTCCATCAGCTTTTTAATGGAAATGCTCATGGCCCCCTGGGTAAGCCTCATTTCCCCAGCTAACTGTTTCTGATTTGTATCAGGATTGTTTTCTATCATATGCATCAAATATAAGAGGCCAAGGCTTAATCCGCACTTATCCAGCCTAAGCTGCATAATATTACCTATCCTTTGATTAATAGCCTTTAATTCCAGCGCTAAATCCCTTTCTATCATCTTCTCCTCCTAACACTTTAGTGTTAAACTATTTTCCCAAAAGAATACTTTAATGCTAAACTATTTTTGCACTCTTGTCAATCTTTACTGATAAAAAATAACAGAGGATTATCCTCTGTTATTTTTTATTTCTATTTTCCTTACATGCAGCAATAAATTCCTTAAATAAAGGATGGGGCCTGGTAGGTCTTGATTTAAATTCAGGATGGAACTGGGTTCCTATGAACCAGGGATGATTCTTAAGCTCCAGTATCTCTATAAATCTCTTGTCAGGGGATATGCCACTTACCAGCATGCCATTTTTCTCAAGCTCATCCCTGTATTTATTATTGATTTCATATCTATGCCTGTGTCTTTCATATATTAGAGGTTCCTTGTAGGCTTCAAAGGCCTTGCTGCCTTCCCTTAATTTACATGGATATACCCCTAATCTCATAGGTCCGCCAAGGTGATCCATATCCCTTTGGTCAGGATTCAATTCTACTACGGGATGAGGAGTATTGGGGTCAAATTCCATACTATGGGCCTCTTTAAACTTCAATACATTTCTGGCAAATTCCACTGCTGCCAGCTGCATTCCCAGGCATATACCAAAAAATGGTATCTTGTTCTCCCTGGCATATTTAATTGCAGAGATTTTGCCTTCAATTCCCCTGTGGCCAAATCCGCCTGGTACCACTATGCCATCCACATCAGAAAGAAGCTCCCTGGCATTTTCATCATTTACATCTTCAGAATGGATCCATTTTACGTCTACACTTACATCATTGTAAATACCACCATGGGTTAAGGCCTCTGACGCAGATAGATAAGCATCCCTTAGCTCTACATATTTTCCAACCAGGGCAACCTTGACTTCACCCTTCAGGTTTTTTATCCTATTGGTCATTTCTATCCATTCTGATAGGTCTAATTTGCCGCATTTAAGACCCAGCTTTTTAATAACCAGCTCAGATAGGCCTTCTTGTTCCAGTTTTAAAGGTAACTCATATATACTGTCAACATTGGAATTTTCAATTACCTCACTTGGTGCCAGGTCACAGAATAGGGCTATTTTCCTCTTTATATCCATATTTAAGGGCACGTCAGTCCTGCAGATTAATATGTCTGGCTGTATACCAATGCTTCTTAGCTCCTTTACTGAATGCTGGGTAGGCTTGGTTTTTAGCTCTCCCGCTGTAGCCAGGTAGGGAATAAGGGTTACATGGATGTACATTACATTTTCTCTGCCCACATCATATTTTATCTGCCTTATGGCTTCTAAAAAGGGTTGGGATTCTATATCCCCTACAGTTCCGCCTATTTCTGTAATAACCACATCTATTTCTTCATTTTTAGCAACCCTTGTGATTCTTTCCTTAATTTCATTAGTCACATGGGGGATTACCTGCACTGTCCTACCATCATATTGACCGCTTCTCTCCTTATTTATAACAGACCAGTATATCTTTCCCGATGTTACACTGCTATGTTGATTTAAATTTACATCAATAAATCTTTCATAATGGCCCAGGTCTAAATCTGTTTCTGCCCCATCTTCCGTTACAAATACCTCCCCGTGCTGATAGGGACTCATAGTTCCTGGATCTACATTTAAATAGGGGTCAAATTTCTGCATTGAAACCCTAAGTCCCCTGCTTTTTAATAACCGTCCCAAACTTGCAGCCGTAATACCTTTTCCTAAAGATGATACTACTCCTCCTGTCACAAATATATACTTTGTACTCATAAAAGTCCTCCTCTAACTATACCTTTAACTATTTTATTCTAACTAATTATATAGTCTGTGTCAACGAGGGTAAAGTTATAAAAGTTAAATTTTAATTTGTAATTATAATGTAATATTACCCAACTTGTATATAAGTTATAATTAAATTAAAGTCTAAAATGAAAGGAGTGTGTATCAAATGAAGAAGCTTCTATGTTTAGTCGTAGCACTTATATTAGTATTTAATACAATTCCAGTCCTTGGAGCTCCTTTATCCTACGAAGAAGCAGGAGAAATCCTTAAAAGTTTAGGAGTTTTGTTAGGTAATGAAAATGGAGATTTAATGCTTGGTCATAATTTAAAAAGACAGGATATGGTTGTTCTTGTAAGCCGCCTGTATGGTGAACAGGATATAGCCAGTAAATATCCTGTGAAAGACATTTTTATGGATATAAGGAATGATTACTATAAGCCCTATATATACTGGGCAGTAGATAAAGGACTTATAAAGGGTTCATCACCTAATTCTTTTGGTTATGACAGATTTACAACTGTTCAAGAGCTGCAGGCAGTTCTGTTAAGGGCTCTGGACTATGGCAGTGAGGTTAATGAATCCTATGATGCTGTTCCAAAATTAGCAGAAAGCAAAGGAATTATGGAAAATTTATCTGTAGATAAGGATGATACTGTAACCAGAGGCTTAATGGCTGTCATGACCCTAAATGCCCTAAAGTCTAACATAAAGGGCCATACAAATTATACCCTGGCAGAAAAATTAAAATTAAGCATACCTGAATAGGGTTTGTAACATAATTTAACCCTTCTCCCATGATATAATATTGTTAGCAATCAGGGAGGAGTTATATATGGCAAGGGGAATCTAATAAAACTGCAAGTTCCCAGAATTATAGAATCTGAAATAAACCTTGAAGAAAATGAAGGACATTTGTACTGTATCAATTGTAAGGAGGAACTTGCAAAGAAGGGCACCTACAATGGCAATGTGACCTATTGGATTATTAGGGGAAAGGTTAATAGTAGAAGGTTGAATGGATAAAGAATCCCAGCTCCTTAAGGTATGCTGGGTTTTTTGATGTCATGATAAGGACAAGCCCCGTGGGAAAGCAAATAACCAAGCTTTCCCTAAAAGCTTTGGCAAGACTAGGGCCTCTACCAAAGTATTTGGACATAAATGATTTAAAGGAGTCTTCTATTACCTTTTTATCATTACTCCGAAAATACTCACTAGAAACATTTACCATTTTTCCCTCCAAAATTGGAAAATAGTCCTATAAAAAAACATGGGACGATAGTCCTAGTTAAATTATAACAATTTATTACATTTAAATCAATATATTCTGCAAAATTGTTTATTTTCTGATAATTGAAATTTCCTATAAAAGATATTTAATCCATAAATGTCAATAATATCTGTCAATATAATCCCTTAAGGTCTCCCTTACACGCCCCTTATATCCAACCACCCTATTGGAAGTTATCATGGAATTAAGTATGGCTTCTTCTTCACATTCTGCTACTGCCCTAAACACTTCATCAATTTTCTCTTCATTTATAGCTTCAATGTTTATTGTATCCTGGTTTTCTTTATGCTTTATTTTGTTAGCAGTAGAAAAACCAATTATAACCTCTCCGCTACCGTGGCTTATGTAGGAGCCTACTCTTGCTATTCCAACAGAGGTCCTTTTTAGAACCCTCTTTAGCTGGCGGCTGGTTAAAGGTATGTCTGTGGCAACAATTGATATTATGGATCCTCTGTCCCTTGGTGGCTCAACATCTATTTCTTCAGCCAAATCCTTTCCTATATTTTTGCCTGATATGGTTAAATCCTTGAGGGCTCCATGGTTTGAAAGGACCAGTACTCCTATGGTATAGTCCCTGCCATCCAGCTTTACTATCCTGGAAGCTGAGCCTATACCTCCCTTTAGCTGATGGCAGCTCATGCCCTTGCCTGCTCCCACATCCCCTTCTTCAAAGTCAAGCCCTGCATTTTTTATGGCCTTAAACACATGCTCCTTCTTCACAGCCCTATTTTGGATATTGTTTAGGTAGCTGTCGTTACATTCACATATAACAGGATTTAGGGTAGTTAGATCTATGTTTATCTTTTTGCATTCTTCAATGGTATATTCAACCACTGCATCATGTACAATTCCTACATTTAATGTATTGGTTAAGGCAATTATGGATTCTAAGGTACCTAGTTCATCAATTTGTATAAGGCCTGTGGTTTTGCCGAAGCCATTTAGGACATAAGATGCTGCTATAAGTTTTTCTTCATATATATTGCCTTCTGTTGGAAGTATTACAGTAACACCAGTTTTGTTTTCCTCAGTATCTATGGTACAGTGGCCTACTTTTATGCCTTTTACATCTGTAATCTTGTTTAGTTTTCCCCTTGGAAAGTTCCCAATGTTTATGCCATAGTCCTCAATTCTTTTTTGTTTTGCCATGATGTCCTCCTTTATTTTGTCTTAAGTGCTTTTTGTTCTTAAAAAGATAATTAAAATAGTAAATAACAATAAACAAGCAGGTGAGATCAATTGATGGTTTTCTCCAAATATTTTGCGGAATGCGCTGTTTATTGTTATTTACAATAAAAATCTATCTATAGTTTTATAATATCAACAAAATTTTATTAATGTATAGACTCCCTTCCTTCATCTACAAAATTAAATAAATTCAATCCTGTTTCCTCATCAAATCTCCTATCAACATATCCATCTATTACATCTATTATTATTTCACAGGTGGCACTTATTACTGCCATATTTAAATGGCCTCCGTAGGCCTTGTTTTCCTCATCACATACTGTTATGTGAAGATGGATATATACTTCCCCATCCATTCTGGATATATTACCTGATAAATTTGTAATCTCCATATCCCCTTCCAGTACAGTAGAGTGATATTCTTTAGTTTCCACATTAAACAGGCCTATTTTTACCTTATCGGTAGCTCCTATTCCTGTTACCCTGCCTAGCTTTATATCCTCTTCATTGCAGAGCTTAGTTATGGATTCTACTATTTCTTCTCCCCTTTCCAATCTAACTATAATTTTGTCCTTAAATCTTTTATATTCCATAAGACTACCTCCTTTAAAATATTATTTCATAACTTCCTCAATAACTCTTAAGGAATTTTTGTAAGCAAATTTTTCTATTAATCTGCTGCTCCAGCCTGCCCCCTCTAAGGCCTCAAATAGTAGGGGTATTTTATCACAGGAGTCTATTTCTAAATTGCCTCCTATTCCGTCTAAGTCACTGCCTAAGGCTATGACATCCTCTCCTCCTACATTTTTTATATGGTTTAAATGCCTTACCATTAATTCAATTGTGCTATCCTTGCCCTTTGCATCTTCATTTAAAAAGGGAGGGCAAAAGTTTAGGCCTACTACTCCGCCTTTTTCACTAATTATTCTTATCATTTCATCTGTTAAATTTCTCTGATGGGGAGATATGGCTCTTGCATTGGAATGAGAAGCAATAAAAGGCTTTTTGCTAACCCTTGCCACATCGTAAAATCCGCCATCAGAAAGGTGGGATACATCAACTATGATACCCAACTCATTCATATATTCCACAGCTTCTATGCCAAAGGGCTTAAGCCCCTTTTCCATTATTTGAGGATCAGCTGAATTAGGATATCCCAGTGAATTTTCATGGTTCCAGGTTAGGGTAATGAGCCTTACCCCCAGGTCATAGTATTTTTTAATCTTTTCCAGCTTTCCATCAATACTTCTGCCATCTTCAATAGTTAATATAGCAGACATTTTGCCCTCTTCTTCATTCCTCTTTATATCTTCAATATTATAGGCCATGGCTATTATATTTGAATTTTCTTCTATAGCATCCTTTAAAATATTAACAGATTTAAGTATATATTCATCATCATCCATGGGTTCCATCTCTAGCCTTTCATAAGTAGCCTTACTGGGAAGAAACATTGCAAAAAACTGGACCAGGGCATTTCCCTTCCTTAGCCTTTCAAAATCAACACTGGTTTTATCATTTGATGCCAGGCTAATTTCTTCATCTGAAAGGGCTAGTATGGACAAGGTGTCACAGTGCAGGTCAACAAATTTCATTTAATCACCTCTTATACTTTTTATTTGCAGAAAGTTAATTATTGGCTTTAATAAAAATACAGCTACATAAATATATAATTATTACTTAATAAAAGTACAGCAATATTAATGTATAATAATTATTATTTAATAGAAATACAGCGGACATTAATATATAATTATTAGTAATGAAAGTACATAGACATTAATGCATAATTATTATTTAATAGAAATATAGAGTACATTAATGTATACTTATTATTTATTAAAAATACAGCGATATTAATGTATAATTACTATTTAATAGAAAAATAGAGTACATTAATGTATACTTATTATTTATTAAAAATACAGCGATATTGATGTATAATTACTATTTAATAGAAATACACTCCATTACTGTTTCGACTATGGAAACTTAAACAGCTCATTTCAATAAAAAATCCTAAAATTCGCAAACTCGCTGCGCTCAAACAGTGCGAATTTTTACGGATTTTTTATTTCAATTCGCTGATAAGTTTAGCCATAGTCTGCAAATGTAATGTCGTTGTATTTCTATTAAATATATAAGTTACCTATTTATATATGCCATATATTAAATTTTAAACATTGCCACTTTGTTGCCCATAAGTTTTGAACCTTTCAAGAATAACTTCCATCTCTTCCTCTCCTATTATTACAGGCTCTCCTATGGATTTTGCCCTGTAGTAGATTTCTGCACAGTATTCCACATCCTCTGCAATGCTAAAGGCCTCTTTTAGGTCTTTTCCGCCTGTTAATAAACCATGGTTGGCCAAGAGTACCGCCTTTCTTCCCTTCATGGCTTCATAGGCGTTTTCTGCTAATTCTTTTGTGCCAAAGGTTGCATATTCAGCACATCTTACATCCTTGCCTGCTGAAGCTAGTACATAGTGTACTGGAGGCAGGGAATAGTGTAAACAGGCTAAAAGGGTTGAGTACATGCTATGGGTATGAACTATGGCATTTATATCTTCCCTGTTCATGTAAAATATTCTATGCAGTTCCACTTCACTGGAAGGTTTCCTGTGCCCATCAACTATATTGCCTCCTATGTCAAGTATGACTACATCTTCTGGTCTTATTTCAAAATAGTCCATACCTGAAGGGCTTATGGCCATTAGCTTTTTATCCCTGTTAAATATACTTAAATTTCCACTGGTACCCCTGGTTAGGCCCTGCCCTATTAATTTTTTGCCGTATTCCACTATTAGTCTTCTTTCCTCTTCCAATATCATATTCTATGCCTCCTTAAGCCTGGATATGTTCTCCATATAGGGTGGCCTTATTATACCCTTTTCAGTTATGATGCCGGTAATATTTTCATGGGGAGTGACATCAAAGGCAGGATTATATACTTCAATGCCTTCTGGTGCAATTCTAATGCCTTCTATATGGGTTAGCTCTTCACTGCTTCTTTCCTCTATTACTATTTCATCACCACTTTTTATGTCAAAGTCTATGGTAGATATGGGTGCCACTATGTAGAAGGGTACATTATATGTCCTAGCCAGTACCGATAACATAAAGGTTCCTATCTTATTGGCAGTGTCCCCATTTAAGGCTATCCTATCTGCCCCTACCAGTATTACATCTATTTTACCGTCCCTAATTAAGGTGGCAGCCACAGAATCTGCTATAAGCTTTACTGGAATGCCCTCCATTTTAAGCTCCCAGGCTGTTAGCCTGCTTCCCTGGCATCTTGGCCTGGTTTCATCTGCGTACACCCTTATATCCTTTCCACTGTAAAAGGCCTCCCTTATAACTCCCAGGGCTGTTCCAAAACCTGCTGTGGCTAAGGCTCCGGCATTGCAGTGGGTAAGAATTGTTGCCTTTTCAGGTACTATTGTGTTGCCAATTTTACCTATGGTTTTATTGGTATTTATATCTTCTTCATATATATTATCTGCTTCTTCCTTTAGTTTTTCATATATTTCTTCAGGGGGCAAGCCCTTGTATTCCTCCACCACCTGTCTCATCCTCTTTATGGCCCACATTAAATTTACAGCTGTTGGCCTTGCCTTGTTTAATATATCCATAGCCTTGTCCAATTCCAGGAGAAATTCATCCTTTCCCTTGTAGACAAGCTCCCTGGCAGCCAATACTACTCCATAGGCTGCAGCCGCTCCAATGGCAGGTGCCCCTCTCACTACCATATCCCTAATGGCAAAGTCCACATCCCTGTAGTCCTTACACTCAAATACCTCATAGGATATGGGTAGCTTCCTCTGGTCTATTAAATACAAGATGTCATCTTTAAATTCCATGGTTTTTATTTCAGTCAATTATATTCCCCCTTCTTCACCTATATGGTTGGGCAGCAAATAAGATATAAGAATGGTCCCTCTGTTTTATTATATATTAAGTTCCCCTTATTTGAAATGGTGTCAAGACTATAAGTAAAAGCCCCATTACTATATAGGCAATTAGTCCGTATAGGTTAAACCTGCTATGCAAATTTAGCTTCATTATATTCATGCTTATAAGCTGGCAAAGGAAGGCTGATGCTATAAATAGGCCAATATGAAAATACATATTTGAATTCCTGGCTATTACATCATACATATAGGCTAATAGTACAATTAATATACTCATAGCTATGATCCCGACAGCTTTGGCTAGAAAGTACAGCTCTGTCTTGTTTCTTAATACCCAATATTCTATCAGTATAAAAAAGCTTAGGGAAAAATAGCCCAGCTTTAAATGCTCCCACAGGCTTTCATTAACAGGACTGAAGTAGCCTACCAGGGTGGATTTTCCCGACCATTCATAGGTAAAGTGAAGGAGGGAGCCTACTATAACTATCCAAAAAAATCCTGCTATATGCCATCTTCTTATGATTTCATTTGTTTTAAACATGACATCACCTCATGCTTATTATGCACCTTTAAAATAAAAAAATGTGGATAAGGAAGAGAAAGTCTCTCCTCTTATCCACATTTTATTAACCTTATTAATTGTTAGCTGTTCTATTTGTCCAAACTATTCTACCTGAATCTTCTACAACTTCCACATAATCTTCAGGTAATTTAACCTTTACTTCACCTTTATCAGAAACAATTTGAACTTCTTCAGCTATTTCTCCACTTATTAGTATAAATTCTGATTCTGGAGCATCTGCACTTGGATTGGCACCATTGTCCACATTTACTCCATACCAGCCATTTCCACTTGTCTTTAGGTTTTCAGCAGTTACCTTTGAGTTGGCAACATTTAATCCTGCTCCTGCATTATCCTTTGAAACAATATCCTTTAGTTGAACATCTGTTGATTCAAAGGCATTTATTCCAGTCCTTCTTGAACCGGCTACTGTTAGATTTTCTAGTTTTACAGTA
>Ga0209537_1002803_pt1 | contig 16841 bp, 15 predicted proteins | sample BioPla4DNA1_FD_187698 | JGI IMG/M metagenome (GOLD analysis project Ga0209537, IMG submission 187698) | Biogas fermentation microbial communities from Germany - Plant 4 DNA1 (SPAdes) (version 2) | ecosystem: Engineered > Bioreactor > Anaerobic > Digestate | place: Bielefeld, North... | reverse complement strand
GTTTGCTAATATTGTTGTTATTGCTGCTGTTAATGTTGTCTTTCCATGGTCTACGTGACCAATTGTTCCAATGTTAACATGGGGTTTTGTTCTTTCAAATTTTGCCTTTGACATCGTGTTTCCTCCTTAATAAATCTTTAGATATACCTTTTCCCAAAAGTATATCCTTTATTATTACAAATAAACTTTGCCTGGCGTGTTGTATGTATTAATTGGAGCCCATAACCGGGATCGAACCGGTGACCTCCACCTTACCAAGGTGACGCTCTGCCTACTGAGCTATATGGGCAATATATGGAGCGGGTGAAGGGAATCGAACCCTCGTAGCTAGCTTGGGAAGCTAGAACTCTACCATTGAGTTACACCCGCTTTTCTCTTTTCTTCATGTAACAATTTAAAATTTTACTACGGTTATTTCATTTTGTCAATATTAAAGTTTATCTATTGCTTAAACATTTTTCAAGCTTTCTTTTCACCCTTTGAAGAGCATTATCTATAGACTTTGCATGTCTATCTAAATCACAGGCGATTTCTTGATAGGATTTACCATCTAAATAGGACATGAGCACTTCCATTTCCAAGTCGGAAAGCACTTCTCCAATTTCAGCCTCAATATGATCCATTTCTTCCTTGCTAATAACTAGCTCTTCAGGGTCAGAAACCTTGATGCTAGATAATATATCTAGAAGGGTCCTATCCGATTCCTCGTCATAGATAGGCTTATTCAATGAAACATATGTATTTAGAGGTATGTGTTTTTGTCTGGTAGCAGTTTTTATAGCAGTGATGATTTGCCTAGTTACACACAGTTCAGCGAAAGCCTTAAAGGAAGATAATTTATCTGGTTTAAAGTCTCTAATAGCCTTGTAAAGGCCAATCATACCTTCTTGATAAATATCCTCTTTATCTGCTCCAATCAAAAAATAAGATTTAGCCTTTGATTTTACAAAGTTCTGATACTTATTTATAAGATACTCTTGTGCTCTAGTATCCCCCTTTTTCGCCTCCATAACAACTTCTTCGTCAAGCTTATCTTCATAATTTGTAAACGTTTTTAAGCGCCTTCCGCTCATTCCCAAGAGTATCCCCCCTCCTCATTCATACGCTTCATTTTAAATTATACTCTAGCGTAAATATACAAGTCAAGAGAAATCAATGGTTTCTACGTATTTTATCTTGTTTTTTGAAATTAATCTTAATTACATTTTACATTTTAACATTTTTCTACTTAATACTCGTTCTTTTGTGGAAAAATCAACTTTTTTCTGCATTTCTTTCACAGAAGTCATCCTCGTTAATTTAATATATACTCTTTTATTTTTTATTATGCAACATAATAAATAGGCAATTATTTTTATAGTCTGCTTTTTAAGACTTCATACATAATAATTCCTGCAGCTACAGATGCATTTAAGGAATTCACATTACCTCGCATAGGAATCTTTATGATTTTATCGCACTTTTCCTTTGTTAATCTAGACATACCCTTACCTTCACTGCCAATAACTAAGGCTATTGGGCCCTTAAGGTCTGCTTCATAGCAATATTCCTCTCCATCCATGTCAGCTCCATAAACCCAAATCCCTTGGTCTTTTAATGTATCTATAACATTGTTTATATTTGTAACCTTAGCAATCTTTACATATTCAACAGCTCCAACACTAGACTTATAAACTGCAGCTGTTACCCCTACATTTCTTCTCTTAGGAATAATAATACCATGAGCTCCACAAACCTCAGCGGTTCTGATTATAGAACCTAAATTATGGGGATCCTCTATTTCATCTAACACAATTATAAAAGGATCCTCCCCTTTATCCTGAGCATATTGAATTATATCCTCTACTTCACAATAGCTATAGGGGGTTGTTTGCGCTATAACTCCTTGATGACTTCCAGTTGAAGACATGCTATCAAGCTTTCTTCTATCCACTTCTTTGATAACAATCCCCTTTTCCTTAGCTAAAGCAGTTATAACATTTATAGCTCCTTCTCTATCTCCCTTAGCTATTAAAATATTTTCAATGGTTCTTCCACTGCGTAGAGCTTCTATAACCGCATTTCTGCCCTCAATTAAATCTTCTCTAACATTTTCATTATTCCTCATATAATTATCTCTACCTTCATCTTGCTTTAAAGCTCTCTGCTCTCTTCTATCTCTTACCATTCCCTTATCATTTCTTTTATTAAACTCTCTATTACTTTTCATATAATCACTCCTCGGAAGGTTTATTTTCATCAAATATTATATCCATAATTAACTGTATTCTTTGACTTTGTCCCGTTATATATAAATAACCAATAAGACTTTCAAAACCAGTAGCTGCTCTATAATCTGACACCGTAGCATTCTTAGGTATAGTAGCCGATTTTGTGTTTCGCCCCTTTTTATATATGTAAAGTTCATCTTCCGTTAGATGTTTTTCCAACTGCCTGATAAAGGCTCTTTGGGAATTTGCTTTTACATAGGACACTGCCTTTAAGTGCAATTTATGAGCTGAAAAATCCAAATTATTGAGAATTAAATATTCCCTAACCATAACCTCAAAAACTGCATCTCCAATAAAAGCCAAGGACAAGGCATTAATCCTCTTAGCTTCTTCGGGCTTTAAGGTTTTCCCTGTATAATTAAAAATCATATTTTCTTCTCCCTATCATAGCGTTTTATCCTTCTAGCTAAATTATCAGGATAAATATACATCACTTTACACCTAATTGCAATATGGTAAAAAGCAGCATATAGCTGCTTTTTAGATGTTAAAAGTCAGAGCTTAATGATGTACACTAGTAGCTAAAAAGGTTAAGCCTATAACTTTAGCTTAACCTTTTACTAAATTTATATTACTTCTTTATAAACCATCTTACTCCTTGAGGGGTATCTTCAAGAATTATACCTCTAGCCTTTAGATCATCTCTTATTTTATCCGCTAAAGCCCAATTCTTTTCCTTTCTAGCCTGCTGTCTCTGCTCTATAAGTTTTTCCACTTCCTCCTCTAGGCTTACCTTTGTTGATTTTTGAAGTATTCCAAGGGGTGAACCTAGTTCCCTAATCAAATCCAAGGATAATTGAACAAGCTTTTTAGATGAATCAGCGGAAACATTAATATTGATGTCTCTTATAAGATCGAATATAACAGCTATTCCATCGGCAGTGTTAAAGTCGTCATCCATCTTCTCTATATACTTTTCTCTATAAGAATTCAAAGTATCTACAAAAGCCTGCTCTCCCTCTTGTAAATCCTCTGTTTTAACTACATCTAAAAATCTTTCAAGGTTTCCTATAGTATTATATAGTCTTTCTACAGAGGCTTTAGCTGAATCCAATAGCTCAAGGCTAAAGTTTAATTGAGTTCTATAATGAGCAGATAGCATAAAAAATCTTACTACATCTGCATCATACTTCTCTAATATTTCCCTAACAGTGAAGAAATTATTTAAAGACTTAGACATTTTTTGATTGTTAACATTTATGAAGGCTGAATGCATCCAATATCTTGCGAAAGGAGCATTATTTCTGGATTCACTTTGTGCTATTTCATTTTCATGGTGAGGGAAGATTAAATCTGTACCACCTGCATGAATGTCTATAGTCTTGCCTAGTAGCTTATCTGCCATGCATGAGCATTCAATATGCCAACCTGGTCTTCCTAATCCCCATGGACTTTCCCAAGCAGGCTCCCCTGGCTTTTGCTTCTTCCAAACAGCAAAATCCATAGGATCCTTCTTTCTCTCATCTACATTTATTCTAGCTCCTGCTTGCAAATCCTCAAGATTTTGACCAGATAGCTTACCATACTCCTCAAATTTTTTTGTGCTAAAGTAAACATCACCATCTACTTCGTAAGCATATCCCCTATCTATCAAATCTTTTACAAAGGTTATTATTTCATCGATAAATAAGGTTGCTCTTGGATTTACAGTAGCTCTCTTTATATTTAAACCATCTGCATCCTTGTAATATTCAGCTATATATCTATCTCCTAGTTCCTTTACAGTTGTATTTTCGTCATTGGCCTTGGCAATCATCTTATCATCTATATCTGTAAAGTTTTGAACGAAATTTACTTTATACCCTCTATATTCAAAATACCTTCTTATTGTATCAAATACAATAAAGGTTCTTGCATTCCCGATATGAAATAAATTATATACAGTGGGTCCGCAGACATACATGCTTACTTCCCCTTCTTTTAAGGGTACAAATTCTTCTTTAGCCTTTTTCAAGGTATTATATATTTTCATTATCTCACCCTCCTTGCTAAGTTAGTTTATTATCTATTTTATACCACATTTGCCTAAAGGTAAACCTTCTTCTTAAGCTAGTTAAAGCTCTTCACTTAGAATTAATAAGCCTTTCCCCAATACACCATATGCTTAGCAGTCTTTCCACAACATACACAGGTATCAGCAATTTTCTCCTGCTCAAAAGGAATACATCTGGAGGTTGCACCTGTCATTTCTTTTATTTTATCTTCACATTCTCTATCTCCACACCACATAGCCTTAATAAAGCCAGGCTTATTTTCTACAGTATTAACAAATTCCTCAAGACTAGTTACAGTGTAGGTTTTAGTATCTCTATTTTCCCTAGCTCTTTCTAACATATCCTTTTGAATAGTATCAAGAAGCTGTACAACTACCTGTTCAACCTCATCTAAAGCTACTGTAATCTTTTCTCCAGTATCTCTTCTAGCTAGTATACATTGATTATTTTCTATATCCTTTGGTCCAATTTCTAATCTCAATGGAACGCCCTTCATTTCGTATTCTGCAAATTTCCAACCAGGTGTCTTATCGCTAGAATCCAATTTAATCCTAACAAGTCCCTTTAATCTATCCTTAAGCTCTTCTGCTTTTTCTAACACTCCCTCTTTATGCTGCGCCACAGGAACTATTACTAATTGAATAGGAGCAACCTTAGGAGGCAATACCAAACCATTATCGTCTCCATGAACCATTATTACTGCACCAATCAATCTTGTTGTCATACCCCAGGAGGTTTCATGTACATATTGAAGCTTACCATTCTTATCTGTGTATTGAATATTAAAGGCTTTAGCAAAGTTATCTCCAAAGTAGTGAGAGGTTCCTGACTGAAGAGCCTTTCCATCGTGCATTAAGCTCTCGATGGTGTAGGTAGCTTCAGCTCCTGCAAATTTTTCCTTTTCAGTTTTTTGACCCTTTACCACTGGGATTGCCAAAACTTCCTCACAGAAATCAGCATATATGTTTAACATTCTTATAGTCTCTTCCTGAGCTTCCTCTGCAGTGGCATGAATAGTATGACCCTCCTGCCACAAAAACTCTGTAGTTCTTAAGAAAGGTCTTGTAGTCTTTTCACATCTAACAACAGAACACCATTGATTATAAAGCTTTGGTAAATCATTATAGGACTGAACCACCTTAGCATAGTGCTCGCAGAATAAGGTTTCAGAGGTTGGTCTCACACAAAGCTTCTCTGTAAGCTTTTCTTCACCATAATGAGTAACCCAAGCTACCTCTGGGGCAAAACCCTCTACATGATCCTTCTCCTTTTGTAAAAGAGATTCTGGTATAAACATAGGCATATACACATTTTCATGGCCTGTTTCCTTAAATCTTCTATCCAAATCCTTCTGAATATTTTCCCAGATGGCATAACCATAAGGTCTGATTATCATACATCCCTTAACGCTAGAATAGTCTACAAGCTCTGCCTTCTTAACTATGTCTGTGTACCATTGGGCAAAATCTACATCCATGCTTGTTATTGCTTCTACCTTCTTTTTATTCTTTGACATAATCTCTTCCTCCCAAATATATTTTAACTAAATTGATTGTACAAAAAAGAAAAACCCACCCAATTAGGGCGAGTTTTGGTCGCGGTACCACCTAAATTTGTACTCATTATCAATAACGGTATTACCGGTAGTTATTAGCTACTGCTCAGAAGCGGGTTCGAAAAATTGAAAATCTCTCAGCCAAGGATTTTCTCTCTGTAAGCTTTTCTAATATTCTTCCTCATCGCATATATTTAGTTTTAAACATATATTAATCGTTGTTTTCTTCATAATTATAATTTCTACTTAATTTCGTGTCAATATTCCCTTAAAGTTTATCTAAAATCTCCTCTCCAAGGAGCATATCCTCTGGAGTGGTAACTTTAATATTCTTATAATCGCCCTCATACAAGTATACTCTATGGCCGTATTTTTCAACAATCATGGTATCATCTGTGGCAGAGTAATTTTCTATGTCCGCCTGCCTATGGCATTCCAATATCAAGTCATATTTAAAGCACTGAGGAGTTTGTACAGCCATTAAGGCATTTCTGTCTGGTGTGGTTACAGAAAAGCCCTCCTCATTAACCACCTTAATAGTATCCTTGGGTCTAACTCCACAGGCACTGGCACCAAACCTTTCTGCATAGTCTATTCCAGCTTCAATAATATCAGTGGTAACAAAAGGTCTAGCACCATCATGTATTGCTACTATATTACAGTTAGCAATAGCCTTTAAGCCATTATATACAGACTGCTGTCTCTCCTTGCCACCTTCAACAAGGGCTGTTACCTTCTTAAAGTCGTATTTTTCTACTATTTCTTTTCTTGCAAAATCCAGCTCCTCTTTTGATAAAACCAAAACTATAGAATTAATCCTTTCACATTGGGAAAAAGCTTTAATGGTATAATACAACAAAGGTTTTCCCTTTAGCTGTAAAAATTGTTTGCTAATTTCACTGCCCATTCTCTTGCCCTTACCTGCTGCTACTATTAAACCTATATTATTATCCATATACTACCTTCCTAATTTGCTTTTTCTAAAACATCCTTTTGCCTTGCGAATATCATTCTACCTGCTGCAGTTTGAAGCACAGAAGTAACTACCACATCTATGGTTTCCCCTATAGACTTTCTTCCGCCTTCTACTACGATCATTGTTCCGTCATCCAAGTAAGCAATTCCCTGCCCAGACTCCTTTCCGTCCTTTACCACTTGAATTGTCATCTCTTCTCCAGGTAGAACCACTGGCTTTATAGCATTTGCTAATTCATTTATATTTAGCACAGGAACTCCTTGAACCTCTGCTACCTTATTTAAATTATAATCATTAGTAATTACCATACCATTCATGGTCTGACAAAGCTTTAATAGCTTACTATCCACTTCTACAAGCTCTGGAAAATCCTTCTCAGTGATTATAACCTCCATATCCAATTCCTTTTGAATTTTATTAAGTATATCTAAGCCTCTTCGTCCTCTATTTCTCTTTAAGGAATCAGATGAATCTGCTATATGTCTTAGCTCCTCAAGAACAAAGTTTGGAATAACAAGAGCTCCTTCAATAAAGCCTGTTTGACATAAATCAAAAATTCTTCCGTCTATTATAACTGATGTATCTAATATTTTTGCCCTTGCATTAGAACTATTCTTAGCTTTTTTATCCTTAACATTGCTTTTTTTCTTAATGTTAAAAAATAAATTCATCAGTTCATCTCTCTTTTTAACAGCTATATCAGCTCCAAGAACAGCAAATATAGTATTGATAACCACTGATAAAGGCGCCCCTATGTAAGGCAAGCTGCTTAGAACATTAACAAGCATTGTAGATATAGCTAATCCTATAATTGCACCAATAGCTCCAAATAGAATAACATTTGCTGGTAGTTTTTGAATGCTCTTTTCTACGTATTCCATAGCATTAGCTATGATAGCATTAAGTAATGGTGATACTAGGAAAAATATAATACCAAATAAAAGTACCGAAAAGAGCAAAAGTAAAATCTGATTTAAAGGCCTATCATGAATAAATGGATTAGTGGAAACATATTTAGTTTGTAATAGGATATTGGCTATAAAGTATCCTAGGGTAATGCCCATAAATGTAAAAAGTGCCCTTAAAATTTTTTTCAGCATATTTTCACCTCCTTTATAACAGAAGCAATAATTTGTATTTCTATAAATTTAAAAATAATGTCAATATTTTATATTCAATATAAGAAATTAATTGAATATTTAAAAATTTTCGTGTATTCTTAAATTAAGGGTGTATGTTGAATATTTTTGTATAAAATCTAGCTTAATATATTTAATATATATTAATTAATGATCATTTTCAACTTTTATTATACATGCTCTCACTAACCCCCTATGAAATATGCTAAATTAAGTATATTATATAAATATGGACATAAATTAATCTGCTTTGTTTTGGTGCTTTATATAAAGATATCTTACCTGTTAGATAACTTTATCAAAATAGTTTAAGGAGTTGAAACTTATGAAGGATGTTATATTGGATGAACTGCAAATAAAAGTTAATGAATCATTACTAAGACATAAAAGCATTTTAGATATTTTGACAAAGTTTCAGGAATCAAACGCAAGGATAAACAGAGCAGTAGTAAAGGCTGTAACTAACTGCGGCTGTGTTAGTATAAACGCTTCAAAACAACAAGTGCCCTGTGATGGTGATTCTATAGAATCCTTAACGGATTGCATGAAAACTCATTTAGAGGGCAAAATATGCGACGGATGCCGAGAAGTTATAGAAAGAGAACTTGGTAACAATATTTTCTACTTAACCGCTTTATGCAATTTACTAGATATAAGTGTATACGATGTATTTATTAAAGAATACGACAAAATGGATACCCTAGGCAAATATACCTTCAGATAATTGAAAGATTTAGAACAATAGCTGTCTCTGGTTATTGTTCTTTTTTATTTATCCATAATAAGAATGTATACGTTAATAGTTTTGCTTAAGAAGTATCTGCTCCTTTATTCTTCTTAAGCCTCTTCTAATAGCCTTAGCTCTGGCTTCACCTATACCTTCCACTTTGTCTAACTCTTCATGACTTGCTTCTATAACAGCCTTCAACTCCTTGAAATTTTTTATAAGGTTTTCTATAACGGTGGATGGAATTCTAGGGATTTTAGAGAGTATTCTATAGCCTCTAGGAGAAATTAGGGTATCCATAAGTGGCACACCACTGTATCCTAACAATTTAGCTATCAAATCCACATCCAAAATCTCATCAGAAGATAAATTTTGAATTCCCTTATACACCTCGTTATAGTCGTAGTCCGCTCTACAGTAATCCCTTATGAGCAAGACTCCATCCTGCTCTATAAATTTAACCAGCTCGTTGAGCTGCATGCTTATAAGTCGCCCTTCATTTCCTAGTTCACATATATACCTCTCAATTTCAGCTACAATTCTCATAACCATCTCAGTTCTTTGTATAGCTGTAGTTACATCCATTAAAGTAACCATATCCTGAAACTCTTGGGTATTCAAATTATTCAAAACCCTATCCAGTACAGATACATATTTCTCTAAGGTTTGAATAGCTTGATTAGCCCTAGCTAACACAACGCTACTCTCCCTTAGAACATACTTCAAATCATTTTTATAAACACTTATTATATGTCTCCTTTGGGATATAGCAATAACTATAGCTCCCGTTTGCTTAGCCACCCTATTGGCTGTTCTATGCCTTGTGCCAGTTTCAAAGGTTGGTATGGAAGAATCGGGCACTAGCTGGGTATTAGCAAAAAGTATTCTTTTTAAATCACTGCTTAAAATTATAGCCCCATCCATCTTTGCCAGTTCATATATGTAGGACGAATTATATTCAGCATTAATCATAAAGCCACCATCAACTAGCTTCATTATTTCTTCACTATCTCCCAGAACAATTAAAGCTCCTGTTTTGGCTCTCAGAATATTCTCCAATCCCTCTCTAAGCTGAGTCCCAGGTGCCACCACCTTTAAAATACTTTTTATTTCCTTATCATTATCTTGCCTCATACCATCACCATCTTAGTGCTATCCAAATATACTTTTATATTGTCAACCTTTTTTACAATATTTATACTTATTATCTAAATATATGGCCAATAACTTGCTGAATATTATTAAGTTCTATTGCTTTAATGTCCTTAAATTTAGATTTGTCCCTTATTGCTCCTTTAGCTATATAAACCCTTTTAAAGCCCATCCTATCCGCTTCTCTTATTCTAGCTTCCAAGGAAGGTACCTTTTTCAGCTCTCCTGTTAGGCCAACATCCGCAATAAACAAAGTATCAGCATCAATAGGTGTATTATTGGTTGAGGACACTATACTCATTATTACAGCTAAATTTACCGATTGCTCTCTAAGCCTAATGCCACCAGTACTTTTAATAACTACATTTTTATCATACAGTGGAATTCTTCCTCTTTGCTCTAAAATAGATATTAAGGTATTTAATTGCTCTCGACCTATGCTTTCACCAATTCGTGATGGATAAGGCGTAAAGGAATGAGAAACTAAGCTTTCTATTTCAACTATGATTGGTCTCGTTCCCTCTTTCATAACTGTTAATGCACTACCAGAAACCAATTGTCCTGGTTCTCTCTTAGTCATAAAAAATTCAGAAGGGTTATCAATAGGGACCATCCCCTCTTCAGTCATAGAAAAAAAACCCATTTCTCCGGTACTACCGAATCTATTTTTAGAGGCTATCAAGGATCTGAGCTCCTCACCGCTTTCTCCATCGATTATAAGTACCGTATCCACAAGATGTTCCAAAGCTCTAAGTCCTGCAATTTCATCCTCCTTAGTCATTTGTCCAACCATTATTACAGCCCTAGGCTTTTGTCCGTTTTTTGCTACCTTTAATAATTCATTAGCACACTCCATAGTCTGTGTAGGCGAGCCTGGTCTAGAGCTATATTCCTCCAAAGCAAAGGTTTGAATACTATCGATAATTATCAAATCTGGATCTATATCCTTTACTGAATGGAGTACATTGTTCATATTAGAATCCGATACAACCCAGATATCATTATTTATTTTTTTTAGTATTCTTTCTGCCCTATTCTTTATCTGGCTCTCACTTTCCTCTCCAGAGGCATACAAAACCTTGTAGCCCTGATTGCTTACATCATCTGCCACCTGCAATAGCAAGGTTGATTTACCAGCTCCTGGCCTAGCAGTAATTATGGTGAGAGAGTCCCTAACTATGCCTCCACCCATAACCCTATTAAATTCGCTAATATTAGTAATAATCCTGTCACTATTACTTGCAGTTACCTCCGTTAATCTTTTTGCCGCTACAGCTTTTCTATCTGTAGTTACCTTTCCTCCAGAAGCCTTTTTTACCTCCACTACTTCCTCATAATAGGTATTCCAAGCGCCGCAATCTATGCATTTTCCCATCCATTTAGGGCTTTCGTAGCCACAATTTGAGCATATATAAATAGTTTTTGTTTTCATAAACCTTCTCCTGTTTATTAAAAATTAGATTTTAAATGATAAATTATTTGCTGCTTATTGCAAGAAAGATATTTCCCAGCAGGGCTGAGAAATATCTTGGATTTTACAGACAATACTCTTTCTTAATTATACACATTTTCAAATTGGAGTTCGCCATCTTTTACGGAAACCTTAATATTTTCTCCAGCCTTAATATTACCCCTTAATATTTCTTCAGACAACTTATCCTCTACAGTTTTAGTTATTGCCCTTCTAAGAGGACGAGCTCCATAAAGATTATCAAAGCCTTCCTTTGCTAAATACTCTTTTGCAGATTCATCAAATTCAATACTAATACCTTGCTCTCCAAGTCTCTTTGCCACAGAATTTAGCATTAAGGATACTATTCTTCTTAAGTCCTTTTCTTCTAGCTGATGGAATACTATTATATCATCTATTCTATTTAGGAATTCAGGTCTAAAGCTTCGCTTAAGTTCCTCCATCACATTTTCTTTCATCTTTTCATATTGATTTTCTTTTTCCTTTTCACCAGCAACATTAAAGCCTAAGGTCTTTTGCTTTTTAATAGTTGAAGCTCCTACGTTAGAAGTCATAATTACAATGGTATTCTTAAAGTTTACAGTTTTACCCTTTCCATCAGTTAATCTTCCATCCTCTAGTATCTGTAATAGAATATTAAATACCTCTGGATGAGCCTTTTCTATTTCATCGAATAAAACAACGGAATAAGGATTTCTTCTAACCTTTTCAGAAAGCTGCCCCCCTTCATCATAGCCTACATATCCAGGAGGAGATCCTATAAGTCTAGATACGGCATGCTTTTCCATGTATTCAGACATATCTATTCTAATTATATTGTTTTCATCTCCAAACATAGCTTCAGCCAAAGCCTTGCTCAACTCAGTTTTACCTACACCAGTAGGTCCTAAGAAGATAAAGGAGCCAATAGGTCTATTAGGATCCTTCAAGCCAACTCTAGCCCTTCTTACAGCTCTAGCAACAGCCTTAACAGCTTCTTCCTGTCCTATAACCCTATTATGGAGAATTTCTTCTAACTTAAGTAATCTTTCAGATTCTTTTTCTGTCAGCTTCTCTACTGGTACATTTGTCCATTTTGCTACTACACTTGCTATTTGAGCTTCAGATACTATATGCTTAGTTACATCATTTTGAGTTTTCCAATTCTTCTTTTCATTTTCAAGCTTATCCTTCAATTCCTTTTCCATATCTCTAAGCTGAGCTGCTTTTTCAAAATCCTGTACTCTAATAGCATCTTCCTTTTCCCTTGTAAGCTTTTCTAACTGCTCTTCCATCTCTTTTAAGTCTGGTGGTGCTGTTAAATTTTGAATTCTAACCTTTGCCCCAGCCTCATCAATTAAATCTATAGCCTTATCTGGTAAAAATCTATCAGTGATATATCTATCTGATAAATTAACTGCAGCTTCGATAGCATCGTCAGTAATCTTTACCCCATGATGGGCTTCATACTTATCCCTTAAGCCCTTTAAAATTAATATGGCCTCTTCCTTAGTAGGCTCACCTACCATAACTGGTTGAAATCTTCTTTCTAGGGCAGAATCCTTTTCGATATACTTTCTGTATTCATCAATAGTAGTGGCCCCTATGCATTGAATTTCCCCTCTAGCTAGGGCTGGCTTTAAAATATTAGAAGCATCTATAGCCCCTTCTGCGCCACCAGCTCCAATTATGGTATGAATTTCATCTATAAATAAGATTACATTGCCTGCCTTCCTGATTTCATCCATAACCTTTTTTAATCTTTCCTCAAACTCCCCTCTATACTTGGAGCCTGCTACCATAGAGGATAAATCTAAAGTTACTACTCTCTTATCCTTCAAGATTTCTGGAATACTACCTTCAACTATTTTTTGGGCTAAACCTTCAGCTATAGCAGTTTTTCCAACACCAGGATCTCCAATTAAGCAGGGGTTGTTTTTAATTCTACGGCATAATATTTCCAGTACCCTTTGAGTTTCATTGTTTCTACCTATTACAGGGTCTAGTTTTCCTTCTCTAGCCATCTCAGTTAAATCACGACCAAACTGGTTAAGGTTTGGTGTGGACTGCTCCTTACTTCTAGCAGCAGAAACTGAAGCAACCTGTTGTTCCCCAGCCATACTTTGATGGATTTCTTTTTTAATTTTCTCAAAGTCAGCTTTTAAAGCTGATAATATAGTATAGGCTACTCCCTCAGACTCTCTTATTAAAGCCAGTAATATATGCTCAGGAGTAATATAGTTATGATTTAAACTTCTAGCCTCAACATGACTTAACTCCAACAACCTTTTTGTTCTAGGAGTTAGAGGTATTTCATTCTTAAAAAGATCCAAATCTCCCTTACCTTCAAAGTCATGAATTAACTTTTTAACTTTTTCTAAAGTTATTCCCATATCATACAATACTCTATGAGCTATCCCATCACCTTCTCTTAGTAGCCCCAAGAGAATATGCTCTGTTCCTACATACCCATGCTTAAACTCTCTTGCCTCTTCTTGAGCATAAACAAGTACCTTTTGTGACCTCTCACTGAATCTACCAAACATCATCTTCTCTACACCTCCATTTAAAAATCTCTAGCTATTTTAGAGTTTCTCTCACCAATCTTGCTCTATTAATATTTAACTCCTTTTCATTTAATCTAGTATTAAAGCTCAACTGTAAAGATGCTGGTTGAGTTTCTACTAATAGTTGGTTCAGTAGGCATTTGTCTACGTCCTTAATTATACCCATTTCAACGCCCATCCTTACACTAGATAAGAGCTCAAAGCATTCATTTATATTTAATAGAGCAGCACTTCTTAAAATTCCTAAGGATCTATATATTTTATCCTCTAATTCATATCTATAGGTTGAATATAGGCGGTTTCTTGTAGCAATTTCCTGGCCTATAATTTCATTAACTACTGCCTCAAGGTTTGAGATTATATCCTCCTCAGAAAGTCCTAAGGTAATCTGATTTGATATCTGATAAATGTTACCTAAAGCCTTGCTACCTTCTCCATACAGGCCTCTAATAGTCATACCTACTTGAGTTAAGGCTTTAAGTATTCCATTCATTTCATTGTTCATTGTCAAGGCAGGGAGATGAATCATAGCAGAACATCTAAGACCAGTACCTAAATTGGTAGGACATGCTGTAATATAACCTATTTTCTCATCAAAGGCATATTCAACACTTTCCTCTATAAGATCATCTATCCTGCTTGCTAAGGCATAGCTTTCTCTAAGATTAAGACCTGCAGATATGCACTGTAGCCTAATATGATCCTCTTCATTTATCATTATACTTACCGTATCATTTTCTCCTAAAATAAAGGCTGAGCCTTCCTTATTTTTTATAAGCTCCTTGCTTATCAAATGCTCCTCTAAGTACTTTGTGGCCTGCAGATCACTACACTCCCATAAATGTATGGCCTCGTAGTTCTGCCTTATATGTGAAGCTTTAAAAAGTGAATCCTCCACTTCTTTTACAAGCTCTCTTTCCTCATCTGGTCTCAGCTTGTGGGAAAACTTTCTATTGTTTAAGTTTCTGGCCACTCTAATTCTACTGCTTATTACTAAGTCTTCATTATTCTCAGAATATTGCTGCCAATTTCTCATCTATATCTCCCCCTCGCTTTTTTGCAGCTCTCTAATTTGGTCCCTTAGCTCCGCAGCCCTTTCATATTCCTCCATTAAAATAGCCTTCTGTAGTTCTTCCTTCAAGTGAGTTAATTTTCTTTTCCCAAGTATATCCTTGCCCGCTCTCACTGGTATCTTTCCCATATGCTCTACATTTCCTTGAACCCTTCGAACTACTGGCATTATCACAGAATTAAAATACTTATAGCAATTATGGCAACCCAAAACACCAGTTTTCTTAAATTCTCCATAGGTGGTTCCGCAGGTAGGGCAGCTTTCTTCCCTAGCAGTACTAGTTCTCTGAGATTGGTCAAAGTAATCCATTAATCCACTTAATATATTTTGAAAGGAGAAGGAATTATGAAAACTTAAGGAATCGCTTAAGTCAACTTCCTTACTTTCCTTAGCACAATCTTGACATAAGTTAAACTCCTGCTTAACTCCATTTACCACCTTTACAATGTGAACCGTGGCAATATTAGACTTACATTTATCACAATACATATAAATCCTCCTTTACTGATGGCATAAAATCATAATTATAGATTTAAGAATATCTGCCCTAAGAGTATTTCTGTTTTCATATCCATATAGGGTTCTATCATTAACGGTAGCCTTCATAATAGCCGCTTCTCTCTCTGTTATCAAATTAGATTGCTGCAAGCCTTCTATAATTTGCACAGCCTTATCATTAGTTATGCTGTCTCCAATTCTTTCGTTTATAGTATCCAACAGGTTTTTGCTCTTTTTATGATTAAGTCTTTTAATTATTATGCAGCCTCCACCACCTCTCCTACTTTCAATATAATAACCTTTATCCGTAGTGAATCTGGTAGTTAAAACATAGTTAATCTGAGATGGGGCGCAGCTGAAATAACTTGCTAATTCATTACGCTGTATCATCAACTCATTATCTACATTTTCATTCAATAAATCCTTTATAAATTCTTCGATTATATCTGATAATCTCACTGTTATACCACCTCACAGACTTTGACTTTCTTTGACCTATATTTATTGTAAATCAAATTTTAAAAAAATTCAATTGTGAAAATGTTAAAATTGCTTGTACAATTTTACTTATTGCATATTATACCCAACTTTCTATTTTTTCTCTCATACTTTCTTATTAATAAGTTAATATTAATAAATATAGAATATATTTAAGGAATGATGTTTATGAAAGTCACTTGGTTTGGTCATTCTTGTTTTCTTTTACAGGATAGTTCAGGAGCAAAGCTATTAACTGATCCCTTTGATAAGACTCTTGGATATGCCCTACCTAACGAATCTGTTGACATAGTTACTATCAGTCATAATCATTTTGACCATAATAATTATCACAGCCTACCGGGAATCCCTAGAATTATCGATTCCCTTGGTAATCATCAAGTAGGAAATATAAAAATAAGGGGTATCCCCTCTTTTCACGACAGTGAGTACGGCGCTAAAAGAGGCACCAATATTATCTTTGTAATCGAAATGAGCAGCTATACCATATGCCATTTAGGAGATTTAGGTCATATACTTGATGAAAAAACCTTGGAAAACATAGGCCCTGTAGATATACTTATGATACCGATTGGAGGGAATTATACCATCGATGCTGAGGAGGCAGCCCTTGTAGCTAAGGCTATAAACAGCCGTATTATATTTCCTATGCACTATAAAACCAACTTCACTCTCCTCACCTTGGAAGGGGCTGAAAATTTTATTGTAAAGATGAATAAGGTTGAAAAAATAAATGATTCCACTATAGAAATCTCTTATCTTCCTACAGACTACAACAATGTTAAATTGCTAACTATCAAGTCATGACCACCCGTAAAACGGGTGGCATGCTCTAGCCCTATAAGGGCATGTTACTGGCCGTGTCTAAAGACACACTGAATAGTCCGCCAACCGCATATTTTCTCAGGCTACCCCTAAAGGGGCTATTTATTTTTTGCCTTTG
>Ga0209537_1002802_pt1 | contig 16850 bp, 15 predicted proteins | sample BioPla4DNA1_FD_187698 | JGI IMG/M metagenome (GOLD analysis project Ga0209537, IMG submission 187698) | Biogas fermentation microbial communities from Germany - Plant 4 DNA1 (SPAdes) (version 2) | ecosystem: Engineered > Bioreactor > Anaerobic > Digestate | place: Bielefeld, North... | reverse complement strand
AGGTCCTTTAGATACTCCTGTACTTCCTATCCTGAGCACAGTATCACCTCTTTTTACTTCCTGTCCGACTGATACGGTTCTGGAACTGCCATGGGCATATAATGTAGATATTCCGTTCCCATGGTCTATAATAACAGCATTGCCATAAGTACCATAAAATTGTGACAGGATTACCACGCCGTCCGCAGCTGCCACTGCAGGTTTGCCGTTAATACCCGAACCTGCTATATCAATGCCTTTATGGAGTCTTCGATCCCCATAAATGGGGTGGGTACGATAACCATAATATGAAGATATGTAGCTGTAACCCGGAACAGGCCATATCAAACCGCTTGAACTCGGCTTATCCCCTCTGCTGGTACTATCATTGTTGTTATTATTGTTATTATTGTTGTTATTATTCTCTTTATTTTTCCGCGCTTCTTCTTCAGCTCTTGCCTCTGCTTCAGCCCTTGCCTTTTCCTGGAATTCTCTTATGATTCTTTCTAATTCCAGGGATTCCCTTTCCATTTGTTCGAGTTCTTCTCTGACTTTACGTTCTTCGGCGCTTAGTTTTTCCAGCAGAACTTCTTTTTCATTTTGTGTAGCCTGGATTTCTTTCTTTTGCTTGGATATTCTGTTTTTTGTTGCCTGAATTTCAGCTTCTTTTTCTTCCAGTAGCGCTTTGTTTCTTTCTATTTCTATTTTACAATTCTGTATTTTTCTTTCTTTTTCTTCGCATTGGGTTTTTTTCATATCAACTTCTTGGCGGTAGCGCTGCATTTCATCTATAACCTTAAGATCATATGAGATCATTTGAGTTATCATATCAATCCGGTTGATAAGATCATTAAGGCTTTTTGATTCGATAATGATTTCAAGGTAGGATGTGGAACTGTTCATATACATAACCTTAAGCCGTTCAGCATTTAGCTTTTCCTGCTCTTTTTCTTTTCTAATGGCTTCTTCCAGCTGATTGCGAAGCAGTTCCAATTCTTCCTGAGTCTTAGTCAGCTCCTCTTCGGTTTTGACTAACTCTTCTTTAACATTATCCAGCTCGGATTGAGTTTGCTTTAGTTTACTCTCTATTTCAGCTAGTTCCTGTTCTTTTTGCAATATTTTTTTCTCAAGTTCATCAAGTTGATTGCGAACTTCTTCTTTCTCCGTTTTTACCTGATCCAGTTTTTCTTCAGCTTTATTAATGTTTTTTGATATTGACTTTAATTCTTTTTGTGCTTCGCTTAGGCTGGAAGCAAATGCTGTTACAGACATGCACATTACCAATAATATTGCAAAGATGAATATGTAGCGCTTTTTTAATCTCAACCCAATCACCCCATAATAATTAAACAAATGTTACAAGAATATAAAAAATATTTCTTTTCTAGTATTATACAATATACCTGTAATTTTGTACAGTATATATTAAAAAGATGGTAAAAATATTAGAATTTAAACTATTTTTGATTTAATGGTAAAATATCAATATTATATTGTAGAAAATATATCATATGAGATATTATAAATTTATTAATAAGAATAAAGGCAGAAAAACATTTCTGACTTTGAATTAGCAGAATGTTTTTTAACGTTTGTTTCAAATTATAATGAAATAGAGAATTGAAGGTGAAAATTATGAATAGACACAGACTGGAACTGGGAAAATGGGGAGAAGAAAGAGGATGCAGTTATTTAGAGTCAAATGGATATAAAATATTGGAAAGGAATTATAGATGTCGGTTAGGGGAAGCAGATATCATTGCAAAAAAAGGTGATGATATAATTTTTGTAGAGGTTAAAACAAGAAAAAACATAGCCTATGGATTACCTGCAGAGGCTGTGAATTTTAGAAAACAAAGTAAATATAAAAAGATTGCAATGTGGTATTTACAAGAAAAGGGCTGGGGAGAAAGATCTTGCCGTTTTGATGTATTGGAAATCATCATACAGCCCGGTAAAGAAATAATTCATAATCATATAAAAAATGCTTTTTAAGAAATCATAACATATATTTCGGCAGTGAAAGCGTTGCTCCTACTGCTGTGGAAAACTCAGCATTATTAGGCATATGGTAGTTGACTTTGTGAAGCTTATGCAGTGTATCGAAAATTTCATGGGCCTGAGGCACATGTGTTAAATTTCCGGTCAGTACTATATCATTTGTTTTATGAATACGGGAAGCAAAAACGGCAAACATGCCGATAGTTTGGAATACCAGATTAATAATTCCCAAAGCAATATCTGCTTTTGTGGCAAGATCGCTGATTTTTCCAAAATTTGAGGCTGTTATTTCAGGCGGCAGAGTTTCCAGTCTATCTTTTGTAATATCTGCAATATTTAAGTCTATATTAGATAAATCACCATCTTTGGCCATCTCAATAAGGTCATCAAAATGGCGTATATTAAGCATTTTATTAGATAAACCAAGTAAAGTACCGCCGCCTATGCCGGTTCCTCCTATATGTTCTTCGCCGTTTTCATCGGCAATTATGAAGGCTGTTCCTGTTCCCATGCTTACGACTATAGCCCTGGATAATTCTGATAGAAAAAGCCCGCCTTTACCAATAGCATGAAATTCATCAACTCTTCCTGTTGGTATTCCGTAGAGAGGTTCAGTAATGTGAGAAGATCCAACTCCGGTTATCATTATACGTTGAATATCAGCAAGTTTTAATTTGTTTGCATTTAAAAACTTACCAAAAGCGCCATATATGGATGCTACTGGATCGTTAGCTTTTACCAGCATCGGACTGAAGATTTTTCTTTCCCGAAGACCAACAATTTTAGTGGTGCTTCCGCCTATATCAATCCCTATAATTATTGACATATTGTGTATCTCCTTCAACTAATTGTATTGTATGCTAAAGTACTCTTTTGATATTTCAAAATAAGGACTTAAAGAAATCAATTATTCCCCGCCAGAGCAGCTCAAAAAAGCCTGCTTTTTCAACTCCCTTAGATGTTACTACCTCAACATAATCAAGCAATTCACCATCCAGCCTGATTTCAAGTTTACCTACTTTTTGATTTTTGCTTACAGGGGCTGTAATAATTTCTTCATCTAATACAAGATGCTTTTCTATGGCATCTATTTTTTTCTTTTCAACTATAAGTTTAGCCGAATCCTTTGTTATTAAGGGAAGGAATAATTCTTTACCGTTCTTGACATCAATTTCTCCTACCGATTCCCCTTTCTGCAGTACTTCAGCAATCTCATAGTTCCGAAAGCCATAATTAAGAAGCTCTCTTGATGCATTCAATCTTTCTGCCTCATCAGAAGTTTTCATAACTACTGAGATTAAGCGCATATTATCTTTTTTGGCTGTTCCAACCAGACAATAGCCTGCCTCATTGGTCCATCCGGTTTTTAACCCATCGGCACCCGGAATAGTGCCTAACAGCGGATTGCGGTTCTTTTGGGTAATACCATTAAAAGTAAATTCAGTCTGTGATTCTATTTCTAATATCTTAGGATGATTGATTATTAAATGACGCGCAAGGATTGCAATATCCCTTGCACTCATATAATGACCTTCTGCCGGTAAGCCATGTGGATTCTGAAATTTTGTATTTTTCAACCCAAGCTCCTGGGCTTTTCTGTTCATATCCTGAACGAAGGCTTCCTCAGAACCGCTTATGAACTCGGCTAGAGCTACACATCCATCATTGGCCGATACTATTGATATCCCTTTAATAATATCCTCTAAGTGTACTTGCATACCTACTTCCAGGAACATGGTGGAACCTTCTTTCTGCCATGCTCTTTCAGAAATGGTAACCATATCATCCCAGGATACGTCTCCTCTTTCTATGGCTTCAAAGGCTAACAAGAGAGTCATAACTTTAGTAATGCTTGCAGGAGGCAGCGGAAGATCTGCTTCTTTTTCATATAAGATTTTTCCGCTTGAAACTTCCATCAGAACTGCAGATTTTGCAATAGAATTGAACTGATATTGGTCTGTTTCGTTAGATGTTTCAGAATCTAAATCAGAATCACTGTCTGTATTGTCTTCTGGAATGTCAATTGTTTCGCTGTCTTCTTCGTTGTTATCATCCAAAGCCGCGGCTGAAACGGAAACAAGGGTCACTGCATTTACAGTAAAGAAGACAGTAACTAAAAGCATAATAAATGCGATGCTTATTTGTTTTTGCATATTCCTGAGCTTATCCATTGGGTTCTTGTCCTCCATGTTTATTTCTTATTTGTCATATAATATGCCCTAACTTATAGTAATTTTAACATGAATATCATATCATTTCATCCACACGGTTACAAATATTTAAATTTCATTGTTTCCCTAAAGCAGGAATTGTAGTACAATGAAATGCAATGCGGTAACTAACTGAATGAAAAGGTGGTATTTATGAGTAAGACGGTTAAAGGGTTGACACTGCCTCCAGGTTATTGCTCACCCCTTGATGTAAAAAACACAGTAATAGCTATAAAACTTATTAAGGATTATTTTGAAACTCGACTGGCAAAAGAACTTAAACTGCAGCGTGTTTCCGCACCGCTTTTTGTTCGGCCTGAGTCCGGTTTGAACGATAACCTTAGCGGAGTAGAACGTCCGGTGTCTTTTGATGTAAAAGGAATTGGCGGCGCTCGTGTTGAGATTGTTCAATCCTTGGCAAAATGGAAGAGGATGGCGCTGAAACGGTATGGGTTTAAGGCCCCGGAAGGTTTGTATACTGATATGAATGCCATCAGGAGGGATGAAGACTTAGATAATCTGCACTCTATCTATGTGGATCAGTGGGATTGGGAAAAAATTCTTCTGAAGGAGGAAAGAACGGAAGAAACATTGCGCAAGGTTGTCAAAGGCATATTTAGGGTGTTTAAGGACTCCGAAAAATTTATTATAGAAAGATTTCCGGTTCTGGAAAGCTATTTACCGGAAAACATCACTTTCCTGGACACCCAGGAATTGGAAGATATGTATCCGGATTTAAGCCCGAAAGAAAGAGAAGATGCCATTACCAATAAACATAAGGCAGTATTCCTTATGAAGATCGGTGGTCGTCTGAAGTCCGGCATCCCACATGATGGCAGAGCACCTGACTACGATGACTGGGAACTCAACGGAGATATACTTTTCTGGTATCCTGTATTAAACAGAGCGTTTGAGGTATCTTCCATGGGCATTCGTGTGGATAAAGAAACCCTTAAAAAACAATTGTATCTTGCCAATTGTCCGGAAAGAATAAATTTAGAGTTTCATCAGGCATTATTAAAAGGAGAATTGCCGGATACTATTGGCGGCGGCATTGGACAATCAAGAATATGCATGTTTCTGCTTAATAAAGCGCATATCGGAGAAGTCCAGGCTTCGGTTTGGCCTTATGATATGTTGGAGGCATGCCAGGCAGCCAATATTAAACTCCTTTAGCATGTATTAATCTACCCGCTTATTTAGTGGTCCTTGGGCTGGACCTTCAAGCACTTCTCCTTCGTAAGAAAATCGGGAGCCGTGACAGGGACAGTCCCAAGAGAGCTCAGCGGCGTTCCACTGCAACTCACAACCCATATGAGTACAGGTAGTATCTACCATGTGAAGCTGACCATTCATATCCCTGTACACACCAATCTTCTCACCATCAGAATCAATAATTCTGGCTTCGCCTACCAGAATCTCTTTTGTATTTTCTTCAGCCGGAGATAATTTACTTTTTATCAAATGTTTAGCGACGTTGATATTTTCTTTGATAAACTTTCCTGCTGATGCGCCTGGTTTCCAGCGGGATGGCAGAAATACAGGCGCCCATTCATTTTCTTGACATAAAATGTAATCTCGTAATATCATGGCTGCTGCAGTGGCATTAGTCATCCCCCATTTACGAAAACCTGTAGCAACATAGATACCGGGGTCTTTAGAGTTTAGAGGGCCTATATAGGGAACCTCATCCATAGTAGTGTAGTCTTGGGCAGACCAGCGGAATAGAACTTCTTTTACCTGAAAATGTTCGTTTGCAGTTTTCAATAGATTATGATAATGTGATCTGGTATCTTCTCCCTGACCGGTCTTATGATGGTCGCCGCCTATTATAACCAATTCTTTTCCATGGTCCATTGGCTGAGATCGAAAAGAACGAACAGGCTCTTCTGCTGATATGTACATTCCAACAGGAAAATGTTCCGAAATGGTAATGCCTAACGCATAGGAGCGTTCCGGATAAATTCTGGCAAAATACATTCCATTACCATCATAAAAAGGATAGTGGGTTGCTATGATAATATTTGGTGCCTTTACCTGAAAACCGGTACTGGTAGTTACTATGTTACCTGATTGGGTTTGAATATCTACAGCTTTTGTGTTTTCCAGCAGAAAGCTGCCGTTGCCTGGAATCTGTGCAGCTAAGGCATTAAGGTATTTAAGAGGATGGAACTGTGCTTGATTATCAAAACGCAATGCCGCCTTTACAGGAAAAGGCAATGGAATTTCTTCCGAATAAACAGCAGCAAAGCCTAATTCAAAAGCTGCATTTGCTTCTTCCTCAATTTGCCTGATATAGTTTTCATCCTGAGTATAGACATATGCAGGTTGCCATGAAAAATCGCATTCAATATTATTCTGCTGTATTATGGTATCAATTGCTGAAATGGCAGCTTGATTCGCTTTAGCATATTGTTCAGCGCCTTCCTTGCCCATTTTGCTTTTAATAATATGGTATATAATATCATGCTGAGCGGTTATCTTTGCAGTGGTATGACCTGTAGTTCCTTGCAGAATTCGGGAAGCCTCCAAAAGTGCTACTTTCAGCCCGCTTTGCTTAAGTAAAAACGCCGAGGTAATTCCCGTAATCCCGCCGCCAATAACGGCAACATCTACATTAAGATCACCTGTCAGCTGTTCGTATTGCGGAGATATTACTGATGATTGCCAATAGGATTCCGGCGATGCGGGTAATTCACTGCTCCATTCTTTTTCTTTCATAATAAAGGACCTCCTTAATTCAATTCATAGCAGATTTTGCATATCCTATAATATTTTTCTGTAATTAAGCTCTTAATTATACATTTTGTTTCTCTTTCGCTTTTTAGGATATTAATAGTACAAAGAAATGCGTTTAGCATAAATTTTATATAAAACATAACGGAACAATGAGGTGGAAAAGTAAGTGGTATCCAAAAAAAATGTTGTCATACAGTATCTGTTTCATAGCGGTTTTGCTGTAGAATCAGGCAACTATTTATTGATATTTGATTATTTTGATTCATTTGCTGGAATTAGAAAAAAATCGGATGAAATCAGGTTGAATGCGTATTTCCTATATGAAGAGCTTTCTAATAAAATTAAATCATTTAAGTATCCCTTTGTTTTTGTCAGTCACAACCATTACGACCATTTTAGTCCGATTGTTTTTGAATGGATAAAACTTAATCCTAATCTAACCTACATATTAAGCAATGATATTCAACTTATAGAAAAGGATAAATTTAAATGGTCGGAAATCGATTGCATTAAGATGTCACCATATCAAAGCACCAGAAAGGACGGACTGGATATTACCACCTTTGGCTCAACAGATATAGGCGTATCTTTTTATGTGGGATTAAATGGACTTAAACTTTTTCATGCAGGAGATCTAAACTGGTGGCACTGGGCTGATGAATCAACTGAAGATGAATTGGAAGAAGAAGAAAAAAAGTTTAAAGAAGAAGTAGCCAGGATAGAAGGAAACCCTATTGATATAATGTTCTTTCCTGTGGATCCAAGGCTTGGAGACTATTATTGGCTAGGGGGATCATATATGATAGAAGTATTCAAACCCGGTTTATTTGTCCCCATGCACTTTGCTGAGAATACAGATATAATCCGTAAATTTGTTGACAGAATGAAAAAGCATAAAGTACCTATATTTGCAATTAACCAAATAGGCCAGTATTATAATTATATAACTAAATAAGAGTGAATGGAGGAATTGATCATGCAATTTACTTTTTCACACAATAATCTGAATGTACTAAATTTGGAAAAGAGTCTGGAATTCTACAAGGAAGCATTAGGACTCAAAGAAGTGCGCAGAAAGGAAGCGTCAGACGGAAGTTTTATTTTGGTTTTTCTGGGAGATGGAGTTACAAACCATACCTTGGAACTAACCTGGCTGAGAGATTGGGAGAAACCCTATGACTTGGGGGATAATGAATTTCATCTGGCATTTGAGGTTGATGATTTTGAAAAAGCAAAGGAACATCATGAAAAAATGGGCTGTATTTGCTATGATAACAAGAAAATGGGCATTTATTTTATAGAAGATCCTGATGGATACTGGTTGGAGATTATACCAAAGAGATAATAAGTATGTTTTCTTCAAAACACCTTCTGAACAGAAATACATTAATGGAGGTAGTATAAATGGTATTTCGGCCATCGCTTAGACGTTATGATTCAATGAATTTCAATCGTTGCGGGAAAAGCGGTTTAAAACTGCGAAGATGAAAGAGTTGGTTCCATTGTTTATTCCCTCAGGCGTAGGGGCTTTTAACTGATAAATATCTGAGAGGCATACCAGAAGACTCAAGGGCAGTAAAACCACATGTTAACTTAAGGGAAAGAGTTACACCTGAATTGTTAAATATAAATGGCCATCTTTTGGATACTATGAGAACAGAGAATTACCTCTATGTAATAGGAGCCAGTAAACCATCCCAAATTGAGAGCAATGTAGATGCATTGTATAATTTGAACTTTACTAAGGAGGAATTAGAACAAATTGATAAAAATTTAAAATAGCATTATAAAGTCTATATAATATGCTGAATGCGTAAAATTACCATTGACGAATTTGTTGGTATAGGTATAATGAGAATATAAGAAAATTAAACGTTTCTGAGATATACGCCGGTTTCTATTTTGAACCTACGTAATGTAAAAGGGAGTTCTATAAAGATATTGGATACCAGGCCCTCAGCGGACTTGTTAAGGCAGGGGAAGGTAGAAGATATCTTGCGAACACCCACCTATCCGAGGATAGGTGTCAAAATAGAGACAACGATATCTCGGATATTAAAAATATGAATTATTCTTAGTCAAATTGTCAAAGTTTTAAGGGGATATGCCAATGGACACGTCCCCTTATATTTTAGCTTGCTATTTTATTTTTTATTTGCCTGTTTATTGTCATATCCCTTTGCGAATTGTTCAGAAGCATTTTCACCTAATTGGTCATTGTAGAAGGCAGTTTGTTGTTTATTGGATTTTTTGTTTTTCTCTTTTTTGTTTTTTGGCATTTTATTGCTCCTTTCAATTTTTCTGCCTTTAGTATAACCGGTTATATTTTTAGTATCCCTAATAGGCAGGAACTATAGACAAGTTGACATATTTGTAGAGAAAAGTTAGTATAATAATGCTTTTAGTGTATTTAGCGCAGGTGGGATAAATGAAGAAGAAAAACAGAGTTTCAAGTAAGGATGTAGCAAGAGAAGCCGGAGTTTCTCAGGCAACGGTATCTTATGTTCTTAACGATGTAAAACACATAAAGATCCGTCCTGAAACCAGGCAGGCTGTTTGGGATGCTGTAAAGAAGCTGAATTATCATCCTAGTCACATTGCCAGGGGCATGAGATTGAATAAATCCATGTCTGTAGGTGTTATATCAGATCGAAGTGTTGCAAATTATAATTTTATGAAAACATTGGAAGGAATTAAAGTAGGTCTGGCGAAATTTAACTATTCTATAACTCTTTTATATGATACCAGTGAGGAGCATTTTCCAAGGGAGTTGATAAGCTATTATAAATCAAATCGTCTGGACGGCTTTATTTTTGCGTTTGCCTTACTGGATGAATCAATAAAAGAAGAATTGGACAACAAAAAAATTCCTTATGTAATCATCGATTCCCATGCTCATGGGCGGGGAAGTCATGAAGTAGGAACAGATTATCTTAACCATCTGCCGACATTGACAGCAGTTTTCAAAAAAAAGGGAGCAAAGAAGCTGGCCTATTTTGGTCCCCGGAGGGAAAATGAGACGGACCCCCGTATTGAGGCATATCTTGATGCCCTAAAAGGTAATGCTTTACATAACTCTGGAATCCATCTCTGCAGCTTTAATGATGATGAAATACAGGTAATGGCACACAAAATCCTTTTACAATCGGAATCTCCTCAAGGAATTTTGGCAGGCACCCCTCGATTTGGTTTCCATGTTCTGAAAGCAGCAGCCAAACTTGGCATAGATGTCCCCGGGAAACTATCAGTTGCTTGTCTTGGAACTTCTGCTTTCCATGGACTTTGCCATCCCAGCATGACTGCTGTAGAGCTTCCTTTGTTTGAAATGGGGCGTACAGGGGCAGAAATGCTGGCAAACCTTATGAACGATCAGGAAGGGGAAGAACTAATTGTTCTGCCTTCCGAGATCGTTATGCGAGAATCACTTTAATAAATAGCCCTAACTTTAATTACCCCGTTAATGCTTGAAATTCTTTGCAACTCATTCTCAGATATGACACCATCTATGTCAATTATGGTATATGCCGCATCTTTTTTGCTTTTATTCATCATGTTTGCAATATTAATATCAGAAGCAGCCAATGCAGATGCAATTTGTCCCACCATATTTGGAATATTTCGATGAGCAACGGTGATGCGATGATGATTTGTTTTTGGCATCTCACAATGTGGAAAGTTAACAGAATTAATTATATTTCCTGTTTCTATATAATATTTTAGTTGATATGAAGCCATTAAAGCGCAATTTTCTTCAGATTCCGGAGTAGAAGCGCCCAAGTGCGGAATCGGTATTACATTTTCGTGATCTAAAAGTACATCATTGGGAAAATCTGTAGCATATTTACTTACTATGCCATTATTTAATGCATCCAGTAAATCACCGGTATGCACCAGCTCGCCTCTGGAGAAATTAAGTAATCTGACTCCTTTTTTCATCTTTGAAAATGTGTCTTTATTTATAAAATTTTTTGTGTCCTGCATTAAAGGAATATGGAGGGTTATGTAATCTGATTCGGCTAAAAGAGCATCCAAACTCTCTGCTCTGTGTACAGCACGGGATAAGCTCCATGCACCGCTTACTGAAAGATATGGATCATATCCGAATACTTCCATTCCTATAGCTTGAGCAGCATTTGCAACCTTCGCGCCAATTGCTCCAAGACCTATTACCCCTAATTTTTTACCGGCAATTTCAGGGCCTGTAAAAGAAGATTTGCCTTTTTCAATAAGTTTTGGTATTTCGTCACCTTTGCCTTTCAGGGATTTGACCCACTCGATTCCTTGGATGATATTTCTGGAGGTTAGGAACAGGACGCACAGCACCAATTCCTTAACAGCGTTGGCGTTTGCACCGGGCGTATTAAAGACAACAATGCCCTGCTCAGTGCATTTTTCAAGAGGAATGTTGTTTACTCCTGCACCTGCTCTTGCAATACCGAGTAAGTTTGACGGCAAATCAATGTCATGCATGTTAGCACTTCGCACCAAGATACCGTGAGATTCATCAATGCTGTCTGTTATCTGATAAGAATCCGGTGATAAATGGGTATATATTACATCCGAAATATTGTTTAGAAGTTTAATCTTATACAACTCAATCAATTCCCCTTTATCAGACTTATTTATTTTCATATTCAAACTGTTTCATGAAATTAACTAAGGCTTGTACTCCTTCAATAGGCATCGGATTATATATGCTGGCCCTCATACCTCCTACAGATCGATGCCCTGCCAGATTAACCAGGCCGGCCTTAGCAGCTTCTTTAATAAATTTCTTGTTAAGTTCTTCTGTAGGCAGTATAAAAGGTACATTCATCAAAGATCTGTATTTTGGAATAACGGTACCTTTAAAGAGGTGAGATTCATCTAAGAAGTTATATAATAGTTCAGCTTTTTCCTTATTTCGCTTTTCCATCTCATGTATTCCGCCTATATCCTTAAGCCACTCAAACACCAACATAGCCACGTAGATAGCAAAAGTTGGAGGAGTATTATACATAGAGCCGTTTTCTGAGTGAATCTGATAATCAAGCATGGTAGGCGTTCCTTCCAAGGCATGACCTATTAAATCATCTCTAATGATAACAATTGTAAGCCCGGCCGGTCCTATATTTTTCTGAGCTCCGGCATAAATAAGTCCGAATTTACTGACATCATAGACTTCAGAAAGGATACCGGAAGAGGCGTCAGTTACCAGAGGAACTGAACCGGTATATGGTATGCTTGTATATCTTGTTCCGTAAATGGTATTATTTATTGTGATATGAACATAGTCAGCATCCGGCGAGAACATAGATGTATCCAATTCAGGAATATAGTTAAAGTTAGCATCTTCCGATGATGCGACTACATTGACTTTACCATACTTCTTTGCCTCTGAAATAGCTTTTTTTGACCAATTACCGGTATTAACATAGTCTGCAGTTTTAGTTTGTCTAAAGAGGTTTAACGGCACCATGGCGAATTGGGTAGAGGCACCGCCCTGCAGGAATAGTACTTTATAATTGTCGGGAATGGACATCAGCTGTCTCAGCAGGCTTTCTGCTTCTTTGATAATGTCTAAAAATGCCTGAGAACGATGGCTCATTTCCATGACCGACATACCGCTGTTATTTGTATTAATCAGCTCCTTGCTTACCTTTTCCAGTACAGCAAGCGGCAATGTAGATGGACCTGCCGAAAAATTAAATACTCTTTCCATAAAGAAAGCCTCCTTATAATATATAAGAATTAAAATATGTATCGTAGAAACTGGAATTGTCATGTATTATACTATATATATTTAGCAATTTAAAGTACAAGAGTGGAAAAGACTTTTCCCAATTTTAAAAAAATTTATGAAAAAATTTATATAGTAAAGTTAAGAGAGGGTTAGCAAAAAGCATATGATTGAAATCAAGGAAGCAATTATCGTAGAGGGAATATATGATAAAATGAAACTGGAACAATTCATTCGTGGGACAATAATATCTACTAATGGATTTTCATTGCTCCGGGATAGAAAGCATATGGAAATGATCAAACAGCTGGCTGCCAGGCAGGGAATTGTTATACTTACGGATTCAGACAGAGCAGGATTCTTGATACGACGCTACATCCAATCCCAAATCCCTGCGGAGCAAATCAAACATGCCTATATACCTGAAATTATGGGTAAAGAAAAAAGAAAAACTTTTCCCGGCAAAGAAGGCTTAAAAGGGGTTGAGGGCATGTCAAAAGAAATCATACTTAATGCATTGCAAAGGGCAGGTTGCACTTTTTTTAAAGCTCATGCCGAATCTGAAGATAAAAGCCAGAATCGAAGGCCGATTACCAAACTGGATTTATTTAAGGATGGTTTATCCGGAGGGCGAAACAGCAACCTGCTTCGCGCATATCTAAAAAATGAATTGAACCTGCCTTCCAGACTGACTGTCAACGGTCTGCTGGAAGTACTTAATGCACTGTTTACTTATGAGGAATACATGGAATATATAAAGGGCTTCCAATTGAGATATCAGAAGCCCGACAAATCTGATTACTGATTTTAAAAACCAGGTTCTATTAACCTATATACAAATCTTCCGAAGGGAAGTTAGTATCACAAGTTAAATGAATACCTAGCTTAAGAAGGGCTGTTTCATCAGCAGAAGGCAGTAAATGGGTAGAATGCATCTCACAGCCATAAAGCGATTTTAAACTTGATAAAGCCAGCTGTGCGGTTGGATTAGTTGTAGCGCTGATGCCAAGTGCAATCAAAGTTTCTTCCAAAGTCAGCCTGGTATTCTTTTCATTTATAATGTCTTTCTTTAAGCCCTGTATTGATTCAATAACATTAGGTGACAAAAGATGAATATTATCCGGAATGCCGGAAGCAATTTTTATTGCGTTCAGAATCACGCTTGAAGCAGAATCCATTAATACGGACCGTTTGCCCGTAGCTATTTCTCCTGTTTTGAGTTCAATGGCTGCACCGTACATATTATCCTTACCATCTTTCGGTGCACTCTTCATGACTTCCCTCGCAGCAACTACCACTTTCCGGTCTTCTGGTTTTAGGTTAAAGTCCTCCATAAGAAGGCCTACACGGGCAGAGACATCTGTTTCTCTTTTGCCTTTGACATAGTCAACCTTATACCAGAAATAACGGCGAATAATTTCCTGTTTGGCGGCTTCACGAACCACTTCATCATCAATAATGCCAAAACCGGCCCGGTTGACACCCATGTCTGTAGGAGACTTGTAAATGGATTCTTCCGAAGAAACGCGCTCCAAAATCCTTCTTAATACAGGAAAGATCTCCACATCCCGATTATAGTTTACTGAGGTAACACCATAGGTTTCCAAATGGAAAGGGTCGATAACATTCAAATCCTTTAAGTCTGCTGTTGCAGCTTCATATGCTACATTTACGGGATGCTTCAACGGCAAATTCCAAATGGGGAATGTCTCGAATTTTGCATAGCCGCTTTTTATACCCCTTAGACTGTCGTTATACATTTGGGAAAGACATGTTGCCAACTTACCGCTTCCGGGTCCGGGTCCAGTTATAATAACAAGTGGTTTGCTTGTTTCGATATAATCGTTAGCACCAAAACCTTCATCACTTAATATAGTGTTAATGTCAGTAGGATATCCCGGAGTCGGCCTATGTACGTAGGTTTTTATATTTCGCATCTCTAATGTGTTTTTAAACATCCTTGCAGCAGGTTGATCCTGATAACGGGTAATTACTACCCCCGTTACATCCAAATCCCATGAACGAAGATCGTCTATAAGCTTTAATGTATCCATTTCATATGTTATACCAAAATCAGCTCTAATTTTTCTTTGTTCAATATCTCCGGCATAAATGCATAAGATTATCTCCGCTTGATCTTTTAATTTATGAAGCAAACGTACTTTTACATTTGGATCATAACCAGGCAGCACTCTGGCTGCGTGATAATCGTAGAATAATTTACCTCCGAATTCCAAATAAAGTTTCTGATTGAAATATTCTACCCGTTTCTGTATCTCCTGGGTCTGTTCTTCCAGATATTTGTTGTTGTCAAAACCGGGTCGAAACACGATATAAGACCTCCTATAAAAAAGTATAATTCCATCTAATGAATCCTGATATACAATATCATATTATCTAATATTTTTCATGGATTTTCTAGTATTAATTTTTATAGTTTTTTATTGTTTTTGCATTTCAACATAACCCGTATTTTTGCATATTCTGATAATCTAAGGATTCCAGAAGACATAGTAAAGTCTATTCTATTAACAATAAAAAGGAGTTTTTATAATATGACCAAAACCGAATGTGAATCGAAGATCAGAACATTACTGGAGAAATATAAAAATGTTCCCTTTGTTCATAACGGTCGAACTTTGGAGGGATTAGATTGTTTGGGATTTGTGGTGCATTTTTACCGGAATTTTGATATAAATTTGCCTGACAGTGATGGCAAGGAAATAAGAAGAGACTGGTATAAAACTGACCCCCAAAGATATATACGCAGCCTGAGGAAACTAAACGGGATTCAGGCATCGCTTAATGATCTTCAGGCTCTGGACCTTGTCTATTTTTCTATATCAAGAGGAATAATTACTCATACAGGTATTATGATTAATGATAAGGAATTTGCCCATATGTCACCCAAAGGTAATTTTAGAATCAGCAAAATGGAAAGACATTGGAAGTCAAGATGCAGAGGAGCGATTAGGTTTGTAAATATTGATAATGGACTATGACAGAGAACTGGAATAATTGACATCAATTGCTTGAGTTTGTATAATAATCTGTAAAAAGATTGACTAAGAAGTAAGATTGGAGTATTTAGCTGTTATGCTTCATTAAACAATATAGAAGGAGTGTTTTAAATTTGAAAGCTAATGAACTAAGGAAGAAATTCCTTGCTTTTTTTGAAGAAAAAGGACATGCCGTGATTCCCAGTGCCTCTTTAATACCGGAAAATGATCCCACAGTTTTATTCACCACTGCCGGAATGCATCCTTTAGTTCCGTATCTGTTAGGAGCCAAACATCCTGCAGGAAAACGCCTGACCAATGTGCAGAAATGCATTCGAACAGGTGATATAGATGATGTAGGGGATACTACCCATTGTACCTTTTTTGAAATGTTGGGAAATTGGTCTTTGGGGGATTATTTTAAAAAGAAAGCAATAGCATGGAGCTGGGAATTTTTAACTTCAGATAGATGGTTAAATATTCCAAAGGATAGAATATATATATCTGTATTTGAGGGAGACGAGAATGCTCCTCGTGATAATGAATCCTATAATTATTGGCGTTCTCATGGTGTAGAAGAAGATCATATATTTTTCCTGCCTAAGGAGCATAATTGGTGGGGGCCCGCAGGTACTACAGGCCCATGCGGTCCGGATACAGAAATGTTTTATGATACAGGCAAAGAAAAATGCAGCCCTGATTGTGACATTACCTGCAATTGCGGTAAATATGTCGAAATCTGGAATGACGTTTTTATGGAGTATAACAAAACTGCAGATGGCAGATATGAGCCCTTAAATCAGAAAAATGTAGATACCGGTATGGGTTTGGATCGTACTATTGCTGTCTTACAGGGCGTAGACTCCGTATACGAAACAGACTTATTTAAGGACATTATGAAAAAAATCGAAGACCTTGCAGAGCGTGAGTATAAAGAGAATGTAGATACTGTAAGAGCATATAGGATTGTAGCTGATCATATTCGTACTGCAACCTTTATTTTAGGAGATCAAAGAGGAGTTACTCCTTCCAATGTGGATCAAGGTTACGTATTACGCAGACTAATACGCCGTGCTATTCGTTTCGGCCTGCAAATCGGCATACCAGAAGGAAGAATTTCTGAAATTGCAAAGGTAGTAGTGAATCAATACAGTGATGTATATCCGGAACTAGCAAAAAATGAAAAAAGAATTATAAGGGAAT
>Ga0209537_1002801_pt1 | contig 16855 bp, 11 predicted proteins | sample BioPla4DNA1_FD_187698 | JGI IMG/M metagenome (GOLD analysis project Ga0209537, IMG submission 187698) | Biogas fermentation microbial communities from Germany - Plant 4 DNA1 (SPAdes) (version 2) | ecosystem: Engineered > Bioreactor > Anaerobic > Digestate | place: Bielefeld, North... | reverse complement strand
TGTGAGTACCAATTCCTGCTATAGTACCATCATCGTTTAAAGTAACGATCTGATGGGCATCCATGATGGTGCTTACTCGTTGAGCAACAATGATGACTGTAGAATTGACAGTTTCATCTTTAAGTGCTAATCGGAGCTGGGCATCAGTTTGGAAATCCAGGGCCGAAAAGCTGTCGTCAAACACATATATCTCTGGTTTTTTAACCAGTGCTCGAGCAATAGCTAGCCTCTGACGTTGGCCTCCGGAGAAGTTAACCCCTCCTTGTTCCACCGGAGCATACAATTTACCGGGTAACTCCATTACGAAATCCTTGGCCTGGGCTATCTCCAGTGCGTGCCAGAGCTCTTCATCAGTAGCGTTCTCGTTGCCGTAGCGCAGGTTATCAGCTATGGTTCCGCTGAAAAGAAAAGCTTTCTGAGGCACCAGTCCTATCCGGGCTCTCAAGTCTCGCAAGAGCATATCACGGATATCTGTTCCATCTATTTTTATGCTACCGCCAGTTACATCGTAAAAACGAGGTATCAGGTTTACTAAAGTACTCTTTCCGCATCCGGTGCTCCCTATGATGGCGGTGGTCTTGCCTGGTGTTGCTATAAATGATATGTCCCGGAGTACCGGCTCTTCTGCTCCGGGATAGCAAAATTCTACATCACAAAACTCCACATGACCCTTTATATTGCGAGGTACAACAGGTTTGGGAGGATCTTGTATAGATGGTTTGGTATTGAGTACTTCTAATATTCGCTCAGCTGATGCCTCGGCTCTGGGCACCATTATGAACATGCTCATGGCGATTGTTACTGATATCATTATCTCCATAATGTAGGACAGAAAAGCAGTTAAATTACCTATGGGCATAGCTCCGCTTTCTATTCGGTGGCCTCCAAACCATATTATACCGATGGTGGAGATATCCATAATAATTATAAGCAACGGTATAGCGAGGGCTATCATTCGATTTACTCTTAATGCGGTGGTGGTGAGGTCCCGGTTGGCTTCATCAAAACGCCGGACTTCGTAATCATTTCTCACAAACGCCCTTATGACTCTCACTCCCATCAGTTTTTCGCGCATAATTTGATTTACCCGGTCTATTTTGACCTGGATAGAGCGAAATAGCGGGGTAGCTTTGGCCAGAAGAATTCCCACCACCGCAGCCATGAGAGGTGCTATGATAACTATAGAAAAAGATAACACCACATCTTGCCGCAGGGCCATTATAACGCCACCTATGCACATAATGGGAGCCATAACCATGAGATTTAAACCTAGATGCACCAGCATCTGCATCTGGTGCACATCATTGGTGTTGCGGGTAATCAACGATGGCGTGCCGAATTTATCGAGGTCAGCCTGGGAGAAGCTTTCTACTTTGTAGAATATGGCTCTTCTCATATCTCGCCCAAAACTCATAGATATTTTAGAGCTCAAATACGAGGAGGCTATGGTGCAGGCCGCGAGGAGCAGCGTTACAACCAGCATAAAGCCACCAGTCTTTATGATGTATCTGATATCGCTTTTAGCCACTCCGTTGTTGATGATATCAGCATTCAAGCTGGGCAGATACAGATTAGACATGGCCTGCGCCAGTAATAATACTATAGCGAGAATAATCAGCTTCCAATACGGCTTTAAAAATTTTGTCAACAAATCTTTCATATAAATGCATTCCCTTCCATTTCAAAGTTTACGTAATATATTAGAGCTTATAATATCCAGTAAGTGCGCGAGGTTACGTTGCTCCTCGCAATTCAAACCCTCTAAACTGGTGTCTATTATCTCGGCTAAAATATCATTTAATACGTTTAGCGTATCTATACCGGCATCAGTTAGATAGGTATGGCTCAAGCGCCGGTCTCCTTCGCTTCCTTTACGCACCACCAGCCCTGCTTTTTCTAACCGCTTAAGCATGTGAGTGACAGTGGGGGGCGCTACATGCATTTTCTCCGCCAGCTCCCGCTGACTTATTCCTGAATTTTGATGGATAAACCACAGACAAACAGCCTGCCCGGGATAAAATCCTTTCTCAGAGGTTAGCTTGAATAAAAGCTGGCTGTGGAGGCGCATGAATTTAAAGAGAGACTGAAATACCTGGAAAGAAACAGAGTCTATTTTTTCTAAGTCTGAAGGCGACGCATTATCTGACTCTCGGGTGACCAACCAATAAACCTCCTTTCGTAAGAATATCAATTTGCTAATTAATAGTTAGCAAGCAAATTGATAGCTAGCAAACGAAATACTATTATACTGTTTGTTTTATTATTGTCAAGGAGGGGGGTTTATATGGGTGGAAAATACTAAAAGGAGTTATGGTAGCAAATAGGCCAAGAAGCTTACTGTTTTCTACCCTCACAGCTTGCTCTCAAGCTTTTAATTATTTTCCCGGCCAGAATGGACCTTTAAGAATATTGTCGGGCTTAATCTGGGCCATCTTATTACCTCCGGTGACTTATGGTTATAAGTATAGCAGCTCGCAGATGCGAGAAGCCCCGAGCGTAGCGAACCATATACCCACTTGTTGCATTAGGCAATGCTCTCTCTTTCTTCATTCTATAACTCTGGAGTAACTTTCTAATTTGCTGATATAGTTGCACCACTGGCAGTCTGGTGAGGGGTCAGGAGCCCTGTCAGATTCAAGTACACTCAATACTTCTTCTATGAAATCTAAAAATCCCTGTTCATCCTTATTTGTTTCAATCCAGTTTATTTTAGCGTCATAGGAAAGCCAGTCAATGGTTGATTGACTGGTCTTTGAGGGATGGAAATATAATAAACCCATTTTTGAAACAGGAGATAAACCCAGTGAACCCGGGGCGGGATGCTCGAGAGCATAGGCATATGCGTGTAGCTGACGACTATAAAGAGTTTGATGTTCCTCATTTGGGTTGCCAGTTTTGAAATCTATGACACCATAAGTATTGTCATCAAACTCAACAACGATGTCAAATCTCCCACTAATGAAACATGTGGCATTATGGCCTGCCAGCTGGATAGGTTCCGATTTTACATATCTTTCACTGTACACCACCCGGCCGGGTGGTAGCTCGGGGTACAATTCTTTTGTGTGTTTGTCATCGTAATGGTTTTTCAAGAGGTCTGCGATTGTGCTAAAGATAGAAGGCAGAGGAATAGATGGTTGAGAGATGTTATGAACCACTTTTAAATAATAACATCGTTTACAGCCCTCGTATAGAAATGTAAAATCGGACGGACTCAATTTATAATTCATTTCTTAACACCTCCAGCTTTTTTAAAAGCTGCAATTTCATGTAACATTCAACATTCCACGGATGTGAAGAAGTAATGGACCACAAAGAATTTAGACGAAAGCCAAAGTGCGAAACTTTCATACTATGGCACACTTATTATGCCGAGTAATGTTTTCCAGTAAAAACCATATATCCTCCATGTCTAAATACCCCTTGCATCTGTAAAAATTTTAAGAATTTGTGCTGAGGGATAAGTAGAAAGAGAAGCTATGCCATTTGCAAGTTCAACAGGTAAAAGAGCTCCTTCATATCGATTGCTCAAGATACTTGGTAGTGTAGCAAAAATGTTACTAGCACCAATCAAATTAGATAATGTTGGATTTTCAACGAATTCACCTGTGGGAATATTCAATACCATTTTATGATAATTGTTGATTTTAACAAAAACTTTTGCCCCATAATTTGTGTCTTTGCCATATGGTGCTCCCGAGGTGGGTCTGTGCTGGATTTCTTCTTTTATATATTCATCGCCTGGTATAAAGATATGTCCTTCAGGCACATTTTTTCCTATGAGTTCCAAATGATCAAAGAATCTTCCTGATTTTTCTTGGCCAATTATATGGATTGGATAACCCTGATCTCTTGCAAATGATAAAAATCGGCGGATGGGAGCTACAAGTTTTGAATACTGAGCACGAATTGCAAGAGGCCCATCCTTTACAAAAAGACATTTAGAAAGAATTTCCTTTCTTTTCTCCCAATAGTATCGAATGCCCGTGAATAGTAATAAAACCTCATGAATGCTCATATAATTTGTTGCAATAGTATTCGGTGCTGAATCTGTAGTCATTTCCTGATGGAATCCCAGCATGTCTGTTAGAAATAAATCACCATTACATTTGTGGCATTTACCTGTCTCTGCATCATATGGAAGCGTAGCTACAGTTTCTTCACAATGAGGACATTCGAAAAGAGGCAATTGTTTATGGTTACCACTCCATTTCTCATAAGCAAGCCATTTAAGTGTTTCCATCGGTTCACCATCTAATGATTTATCCCTCAAAGATTCAAAGATGATTCCTCTTATGGCATGATATGTGGTTTGACCAGGGATAGACACGTGTCTTAGCGGGAAAACTGTCGCATGATATAACGCTGAATCAGCAAGTATGTCACGTAATGCAAGCGGATGGGGTGAGTCTTTATCTATTCTAGAAAGCGCGAATTGATCAATTCTTAAGAGAGCAGTTTTTACGAATGCAAGGCTTTTATAAGGTGGAGTTTCAGAATCAATTACTTGCATTGAACCATCAATACCAAAAACTATTGGCAACAATTCCCCTCCTGAGGGTATAGGTTCCCACTTTAAATTTGCGATAGCTACATTAGCGTTACCTTCTTCAAAATTTTTAACCAATTTATTTACAAGTTCGCTTTTAAGAACCTCAAGGTGCCCCAGACGACTGGCTCTTTCTCCAGGTAATCGTTCTCCAGGTTTATAAGGCATTTTGGCTCTCTCCTTTTTGTTCTGAATTAAGTGGTTCAAATTTTCTTGCTTGTACAGGTACAACAAAACGATGTGAACGAGTCAACATTCTTACGTATCCCACTGTTTTTGCTCGAAGAATATCATCCTTTAAACTTTCATAGGCAATGTTTACCTTGGCAAGCATATTAACATCGTCCTGAGATGCCAGATGAACAATAAAAAAGTTCTCAGTTTGTGCTAATAGATCTTTGTTGATGGTTGTTGGTGACTGAGTGGAATATACCATTCCAATGTGATATTTTGCTCCTTCTTTTGCTAAACGGCTGTAGATTGTAGTAACATCTCCAGAATATGGGAATAGATTATGTGCTTCTTCAAAATATAGCTGTACAAAATGGTCACCTAACTGATTATTGCTAAATTTCTCAACCTGATACATAAAAACAGCCGCTGATAATTCTTCAGAGAAATACTTCATTACTTCAGGATTCGCGTTACTGAGATCCAAAATCACCGTTTGTCCGTCATCTAATAATCGATTTATTTCTTTGACAAAATCGCCAGCTTCCTTATCATGGTAAATGCGAAATCGTTGGATCATCATTGGGCCTGCACCAACGGAGGGCTTGAGAAAATTGAGAATTGCTTGGTCATCAGGTTTAAATAAAGTTTCATCACTCCCCGAAGATTTTAAGACACTATCGTCTGGTTTATTTCTCATAAATTCTGCTATCTTTTCAAACTCCGATACAAGACTGTCTAAAGAATCGATAGGTGGTGGTGTGGTACCTTGCCAAATAGCAGAACGCAATTTTTGATTATAACTTGGGTCGAATTTTAATTTTTTTGCTAGAGTATTTTCATCAACATCAAAACCTGCTTTCTTAAGAATAGCCCAGTACATCAAAATCCTCCGCTCCGCTCTTTTTCTTTCCCCATAGTCAGTAATAGTATTTAATAATTCAAGAGAAGGGATTTCTGCTCCGATAAATGCCTTCACATAAATAGATGTTCGTCCTTCCGTCTCTAAGAGATTTGCCAATACACGATGTGAGCGATCAGGATGTTCATAAAAATTAAGTTTTAAGGGTTTTGATTCTGTTGTGGGCTTTTTTGTCAGGGCGTAAACAATGCACCGATCTTGATATGCACTTCTTAAGGAAACACTACCATCCTGAGGATTATCATTTGCGTACTCACCGTTAATGTCAAATATTAGCTGCCCAACACTTTTCGTATCCTTTGTTGTCTCAATCAAACTCTGTGCAATGAGCTTGACCACATTACTTTTGCCAAGTCGTGTTTTGCCAAACATTGCTGTACGTGTACCCATAAAATCCTTCGTAGAAACATAAACGGGAACTTTTGGCTGAGCTTTACCTGACAGAGCTAGCCTACATTCCGTCAATCGTAAATCGCCTATAGGAAAACGGCCTTCGTCGGAAACCATAGAATTAATTATGAGATCCAATAAATCATCATCAGGAGAATAAACCCGATATTTATGAGCACTAACAAAATTATTTAAATCTCCTGAAAATTCCACAGTATCCATTTTTTCGGGATGAGGGTAAAACATTCCAAGGACAGCTGTCTTAAGAGCACCCCATTGAAGCTCACTCTGAGTAAAAATGTCAAGTTCTGGCATAGATTTTTTCTGCAATTCAAAGTATGTTTGCTGAACTTCTTTTGAAAGAGGTGTCGGTGCTGCTTCTAAAACCCGTAACAATGTAAAGTGTGGAGGTAAGGTATCATAGTTAGACGGCACCATTATGAGCAGTGAGTTTCTGGGCACTCCACCTACAGCGATTTTGAAGGGATCGGAAGTAATAATAGTAACGGTATCGTAACTAATATCAAGAACATATCCGACAAAACACATTTCATTATATTTTTTTGCCTGTTCTTTTGCTTTTTCTTCTTCAAGAAATTTTTGCAAAACTCTGAGTGGATGGTTTTGCATCGCAGCCTTATCAAAAAATTTTTTCATAGCGGTTCCTCCTTCCTATAATTTAAGACTAAAACTTCACCAGAATCGTTTGTTAAAATTCCGGGTTTTCTCCCTGTGCCTTTTGGAATAGGGACAATATAATTTCCGGAAAACAGTTCTAAAATATCAGGATGGGAGGAAATAGTCATCGCCCATTTTACTCCTCTATCTGATGCTCCTCTCAGCGCTTTTGCCAGCCTTTGATATTCTGAATAACTGAATTTGAGGTATATATAATGAGCATGAATCATTTCACGTTCTCCAGGTCTGTATGGTGGATCAACAAAAATGAAGTCTCCTTCTATACTCTTATTTATGACTTCTTCAAAATCACTACATTTTAGAATCATTTTCTTTAATTTGCTAGCAACCTCTTTCAAAATTTCTTGATTAATTACCCATCGTCTACCTTGTCCTCCATACCCGACATTAAATTCTCCTTTTGAGTTGTGTCTCCACATACCTTTAAAACAAGTTCTATTTAGATAAAGAGTTCTAGCTGCTTTGAACGCTAGATCTCTTCCATCGGGCTTAATTGCTCGGATTTCGTAATATGCCTTTTTAGTCGCGGGGAAACTTTCATATATTTCCCAGACTTTCAGCGGAGCAAATCGTATTCCACGGTACAAATCAATAAGTTCTGGGTTAATATCTGCTAACAAAGCACGAGCGGGATTTAATGCAAAAAATACTGCACCACTTCCAAAAAACGGCTCTATATATCTCTCTGTTATCTCTTCTCTTGAGAGCAAAAATGGCATTATAAAGTTTAAAATCCTCTGTTTTCCACCAGGGTAACGTATTACTAGTTTTTTTTGGTTCATTTTAATCCCCCCCTCAAAGTTCCATTTGGAAGAGCATTGCTTATGACTTAAACTATCTGAATCTTTTCGTTTATACACAATTCTATATGAAGCCTCAAGCTGCAACTTTTTGCTCTTATTTATTTCCAGAGCCTAAAGACTTTTGGTCCGCCTGATTTTACTGCTAACGGGGGATGTAAATTTCTGGGTGGTGTGCCTCAATATCTGCTTTTTGATTTCAGTATTCTCATAAAACCATTAGAAAGCTGCTGAAAAAATGCGTATCTATCTTTAGACCTTTACTTTTTTATATAACTTATATTACGTTTTACATCAATACTTTGCAACCTGGATTTTACCATTTAACCTGACCTTAATCTAGTATTGTCTTTGCGAAAATAGTAGCCTCACAAAACCTGTTGTAATTTCTCTCCGAATGGAAAGAAAAGTTGATGCAAAGTGCTCGCAAAGACATCCCGGGGTGTAATTATCCGAAACAATGTCTTAATTGTGAAAGATGAGTAGAGCACGGAGGAAAGAGTATACTGTGGATTTTGCGGTTTGCTATAATATGGCTTCCTGTCGAAATTATAAAAAAAGCTTGCTACCTTATCTTGGCAATATCTTTCGCTCCATGGTCTCGATATATTCAAAAAGGTCGAATACCGGCTGCATCTGATCTTCTTCTTTCTGGAGAAATGTTTTAAGCTCTTCCCACCGCTCTCTACCTTTTTCTTTATCTCCTTTTTGCTTTTCTATCAATATTTTAGCCAGTTGAGAGCAAAGCTCGGCATGGTATTCTAAATATTGCCATGATTGAGCTCTGGTCATGCAGTCTCCCCGGGCATTTTTTTCGATAACCGGATGGAATTCTTTGATGAGCTTTTCAATCTTTTCTCCATATTCGTATATCTCTTTTTCTTCAAGATTTTCTTCTTGAAACAGGGGGGTGAAAAGCCGGGAGAGGTTTTTGAGATATTCATAGCATTTTTTACCCTCATAACCAAAAGCGCTCAAGAAATAGTCTTCTGCCACCTCCTCAAAGATGAGCCTGTCATTCCACAATAACTTTCCCATAAGGTAGAAGGGGAGTCCAGTGGGGAAAAAGGCTCTCTGCACCTGACAGGTAACCAGGCCATTTAAGCCCAGGCTCTTCAAACTTTTTATATCCTCACTGATTAGCCGGGCGATTTTATAATACCCCGGGTCAGTATAATGCTCCCACATAAGGTAATACTCGAAAGTAAAGCTATCTCCAGAAAAAATATTCTGCCACTCTCTTAGAAAAGCGAGATTTCCCTCTACAGTTGTGGGAAACTGTAAATGATTCCGATTATAGGGCGGAAGAGGCAGAGCAGGCATAGTGGCAGGGTAGGGATGTTGATAAGTCCTGGTGATGGGAGCAAACATCATCACGAAGCGCTCCTCGTTTTTTAAGCGAGTCTCTCTGGGAGGCCATAAAAGGTCGAAATACACGAGGAACACTATTTTATTATTTAATTTCTCTCTGGTGAGGACTTCATCCAGCTCATTGAGAATCTGGAGATAAAAATCAGAAGGAAGAGCCCTCTGGCAGTCGTCGCATTCACAATTATTGTTAGACTCATCAGCCAGCCACAAATGGAGGAAATCAACCTCCGGGTGTTCCTGGAGGTAGGCGACAACTTCATTTACTATTAATTTTCTCACTTCTGGCTGGGAATAGCAAAGGTTGGTGTTGAGAGGAATTCCTTCCCAGAGAGCGCGTTTTCCATTTACTTCTGCTAAGTAGCCCACATATTGAGGAGGGACATGATAATCGCCGGACTCCCAGCTCAAGCCCGGGATACCCAGTGGCTCACAGGTCCAGCCATGCCCTACGGCGTGATAGAGTAACCCTCGTTTTTTTATTTCCTCTTCCAGTTCCCGGGTGTATTCCCGGGCTTTCTCTACTGAGAAAGGTTCAGGCTGTTTGAAGGGGTTATGTCGATGAGTATACCACCGTTCGAAAAAAGTATAAGCTTCCCGGAACTGGATAAAGTAAGCATTGAATCCCACTTTGGGAGCCCAGTCAATTATCTGGCGGACGTTTTCTAAACTTACTGCTCCCTCGATACAGATTCCCCGGTGGCGGTGAGAGGCCCTTTCCTTTATCTGAACTGTAAAATCGGGGCTTTCCCGGGAGGGGAGTATTTCTCCATCGAGTCCAGGTCGGACCCATCGACAACCAATCTCGGTTAAAAACCGATATACTCCCAGTAGTACGCTACGGGGATTCACTCCGGAGATTATACCGCTACCACCTTCTACCTCGATGGCAATGGCATCATCTAACTCCGGGTTCTGGACTTCGAGACCCAGGTCGGAATGGAATTTTTCGCTTGTTCCCACCCAGATGACATCCTTTACTGTCTGATTAAAATTCTCTTTTTTTTCCAGAACTACTGATGTATCTTTACCCAGGATGCGCTGAAGATATTTTTTAAGTTCATCTGCAGCGAACTCTACCGCTTTTTCGCTACCTAACTGGTAAATTCTAAAAGAGGGTAGAGAGGTTCTTGTAATATCTGCTTCTTTGTGGTTCATCTTTTTTCCTCCTTTTTAAACAGTAATGAATGGGGGTGACCCGGAAATTTTTAGCCTTTGGTTGCTCCGGCTGCTACACCTTGAGTAATACGATTACGGAGAACAAGGTAAAAGCTAACGGTGGGTACTGTTCCAATAACCAGAGCAGCAAATTGTTTACCATAGTCAGAAGCTAACGCTCCTGAAAATTTCATAATTCCTACCGGCAACGATAAGAGGTCGCTGCGGGAGACAAGAATATTTATGAGCATGAATTCGTTCCAGATTCCCAGAGCATTCATTATGGCCACTGTGGCAATCACTGGTTTGGCCATGGGTATGATGATATAGAGAAATATCTTGAAATAGCTTGCTCCATCAATTCTGGCTGCCTCTACTACCGAATCAGGTAAGCTTTTTATAAACTCAGTACAAAGATAGATACCAATGGGAAGGCCTAACCCGATGTAGGGGATTAGGACGCCAATGCGCGTATCAGTCAGGCCAAGAGTGAAAGACATCAGGTACAAGGGAATCATAAGTGATTCGATAGTGAACAGAATTCCTATCAGAAAGCCTCCATACAGGAAGGAGGTAGCCTTTGATTTGATTTTAGCAAAGGCGAAGGCAGCTGCTAGCGAAAAAAAGATTATGCCGATAGTCGATATGCCGGTATACAGGATACTGTTGAGAAACAGAGTAGAAAAATTGGCTAAACGCCAGGCCAGGGGATAGTTTTTAAAAAACCATCTGTTGGGTAGCCCCAGGGGGTTCATGAGAAACTCCTGAGTGGTTTTAAAAGAATTTATAACCATCCATATAAGGGGGTATAAGGTTAATATGGTAAAACCAAAAAGTATTAAATACATGATTGTCTGGGGTAAAATACCAATCTCTTCTGGTCTTTTCTTTACTTGAGGTGTTGCTGTATTGTTCATTATTCCCTGCCTCCATACCGATTTTCTACTGCCTTGGTAAAAATAATCAATATGATGCTCAACATGACGATGAACATGGAAATCGCACTGGCCATAGGATAGTTTGGCGCACCTCGGAACGCGGTGTCATACATGTAGAGAGCTAATACTGATGTTCTCCGAGCAGGGTTGCCTCCAGTCATGGCGAAAATAAGGTTGAAGCTTTTCAGAGAGCCAGAAATGGCAAGAATAACGGTAGTTACAATCACCCCTGAGAGAGCGGGAAGTATGACGTACCAGAGAGTCTGGAATTCGGTAGCTCCGTCAATTTTGGCTGCTTCCAGAATGGAGGGTTCAAATTTTTGTAAGTTAGCTAAAAAAATAATCAGGTAAGTTCCAGTATACATCCACAATATTACAAAAAGGACCGGTATGATAGCCCGCTTGGGATCGAGAAGGAAAGTGCTTCGCCATCCGGGCTTGAAATGCTGCACTATTTTGGTAAGCGGACCATAAGGGGAGAAAAATGTCTGCCACAAAATGCCAACTACGATGGGTGAAATCACAGCTGGCAGGTAAATCATAGTTTGGAAGAAGTCTCCGAAACGGACCAGCTTTCTAAAAATTGCATAAGCAAAAATAAAACCCAGGGGTATTTGTCCGAAAACCGAAACCAGTATTATATAGGCGTTGTTCTTGAGGGAAATCCAGAAATAGGGATCTTTGAACATGCGGATATAGTTGTTGAGGCCTACGAATTTAAAATCAAAAGCAAATATTGGTCCACCACTGTAGTTGGTCAGACTTAAGATAATAGAAAAGAAAAGCGGGAAAGCCGTAACTGCCCAGTATATAACTACGGCGGGCAAAACTAATAGCCAGTATGCCCGGCGTTCTTCACTCTTTGTGCTATGACGTGATGGTTTCACCACCTTCACCTCCGTAGAGTGTCTGTTCAGCTATTCCACCTGAAAACGAAAGGTCGGTGTTTCAAGATTGATGGAAAAGAAGCGACCCTGCATGGTTGTCTCTTCTTATGGTGCAGGATCGCTTCAGGGTGTTGTTTGCTTACCTCTTTACTTTTGTGTTATTCCTCTAACCCTGCTATCCACTCTTCATAACCTTTCTGAACTTTGGCAGCTACATCTTCCGGGGTGGACATTCCCAGTGCGATTTCCTGGAGTCCGACATTAATTGGCATATATGCCTCAGGTGGTAGAACATCATCGAGCACATAAGTTCCCACATATTTTTCATAGAAGCGAAGTCGCTGCTCGACGAGAGGTTCTAAGCCCTCGGCGGTTATTCCCTTTCTGGAGGGAATAGCAGCACCAGTTTCCAGACGAATCTTTTGCACTTCAGGAGATACGAGCCAGGAGATAAGCCTCCAAGCTGCTTCTTCCTTAGGAGAGTCATCTGGTATAGCAGCGCTCATGCCAAATCCGGTGGCTAATACCATAGAAGTACTATTGGGAGTTACCTCATCAGGAATGGCGGGAAAAATGGTGAGGAGGATGTTATCTTGTTTTTCAGGTGGAATAAGTGCTTCACCTGTCGCAGGGTCAGTGAGAAATGCTCCCACTCTCCAGTCACCATCGATTGTGAATGGTGCTTCGCCAGCTGCAAACAGTGCAGGTGATGTTCCATAGGGAGTCATAACAATGTCTGGGGTGAGCACACCATCATCAAAAAGTTGCTGGTAGAATTTAAGGGTAGATACAAATGGTTCATCAGTGAATTTGGCCTCTCCAGCGAGAATCTTATCTATAAACGCATCACCCGCTAAGCGCCCGACAATCATGCTGAAAAGAACAGACTGTATTACCCAGTCGTCCTGGGCGCCCATAATAACTACATCTTTACCTGCCTCCTGTAACTTGGGAACCATGGTTTTTAGTTCATCATAGGTTTCAGGCATATTAAGGCCTAAATCATTCAACATTTCCTGGTTTGTATAAAGCATATGAGTGGCGGTTATTCCTATCGGAATCATAGCTAAATACTTACCACGCTGGTTATTAGGGTCTACTGCAGCGGGGACAAACTCATCGGCCATATCACCTAAGAAGGGAGCGAGGTCTTTTACCAGTTTTTTATCATGCAGTGTTGCAGAACGCGCACCAGGCCACATATAAATGACATCGGGAAGGTTACCTGCTGCAGCATAGGCTTCCAGTTTTTGATGGAAAGGTTCTCCGAATAGGTCTTCGCGCTCAATCTTGATATCAGGGTTATTTTTCTCAAAAGCTTCCCAGATTTCTTTAATTTCTCTTTCTGTGCCGGGTGAGGTAAGGTCTAGATAGTTGAGAACCTTCAGGGTAATCTGTTCCTGAGCTGATAGCCCGCTCACAACCGCAACCACCAGAAAAGCAGCCAGTAAAATCGAAATCATTCGAGATTTCTTGAACATATGTACACCTCCTTTTAAACTCTAAAATCAGGCACCTTTGTCTTCTAACGAAACTAACACGATTTGCCTAACTCCACTATCCTTTTAGATGCTTTCCTGATTTCTAACATCACCTCCGTTGTTTTTTTAGATAATCAGCAAAGGCTGATAAATCCACTATCTCTATCCGGGCAACTCGATTATATGGGAGAGGCTAACCAGCGGTGAATGACAAGACCCACCGCGCCTAGGAGGTCGCTCGACTCCCCCAGCTGGGATCCGGTTACCGGAACTATCCTACCGATACCAGACCTTTCCCATCTATCCATAGTTTTTTCTCTGATGAGGTTTAAAAAGTCATCGCCCAGCGCTCCCCATGCACCTCCAATGACTACTAAATCCAGGTCAAGCAGGCCAGCAGCGAATAAAACGGCAATAGATAGTGCTTCTGCGGCCTCATCCACTATTTTATTTGCTACTGAGTCACCTTCCTGAACTTTTTCCTTCAGATGAAAAATACTTTCTAAATGTTTACCTGTTTTCTCTTCATATCTTCTCGTAATATCAGGAGCATACAGATACGTTTCTAAACACCCGTGTAAGCCGCACCGACATTTTCTACCATCTGGTATAAAGCACAGATGGCCAATTTCTCCTGCTATTCCTCGGGGACCGGTCAACAAATTGCGTTCAGAAATTATGCCCGACCCCACACCGGTATCAGTTTTAATGTATAAAAAATTTCTTACTTCAGTAGCTCCACCAAACCACAATTCTGCCAGTGCTGCTGCGTTAGCATCGTTTTCTACTAATACCGGTAGTTCCAGCTCCTTTTCCAAAATTTCTCCAATTTTCACTTCCCGCCAGCCTAAGTTAACTGAACGCACCAGAGTCTTTTGTTCGCTATCTACGATACCCGAAATTGCCAGTCCCAGCCCCAGGATATATTCCTGGTTGATGCTAGCCTCCTGGACCAACAGATTAAGTTCATGCACCAGCTCCTTAATCAGGGATTCAGGCTCTAAAGAGTAGGGCTGGAAATATCTCTTAGAGAGTATTTTCCCCTTGAGGTCAGCGATGGCCAAACCCACCTGGTCTCGGGATATACATGCACCGGCTATATAAATCTTTTCATAGTTAAGCTGAAGGATCGTCGGCTTACGTCCCGCACTGGATTTACCTGTTCCTTTTTCGATAATTATTTGTTGGTCTACCAATTCTGATATTATTCTGCTTACCGTGGCAGGACTCATGTGAGTAACTTTGGCCAACTTAGTTCGTGAGCAACCCCCCTCACGGTAGAGGGTTCTTAAGAGGGAATTAACATTGAATAAACGAACCACACGGGTGCTGTTTAAAGATTTTTGGCTTCTCGACATTTAGTAATACCCTAATTTTTTCATTGTGAAATAATCTTACTATGAGTATAGTTCAAAACAACGGAAAAAGTCAATACATAATTCCTTTCATTGTGAAAAAATATGAGGAATTAAATTACTCCAGATTCGGTGATACCCTGTTTATCAAATTAGGCTACTGATTTTGTATCTTTGAGGTGTAAAATACAGTCAACATGCCTAATCGTCGAAAGGAGAATCAATGATCTGGGGTAAAACGGCAAATTTCCATCATAGTTTTCTATTCCACTAAGGGTAGCAATTACGACAGGTTTTGCAGGATACTATAACCGGGAAGGGAAGCTAAATAATAAAACATCAGAATTTACCCTGTGTTCAGCTGATAAAAGCTCTCGGGAGTATTAGATTTTTGTAATAGTCGGTGGAGGTAAATGAGAATTATTATAGAGGAAATAGCAAGTCAGGCTAAAAACATTTCCCTTCGGCGATTTTTTCTCCTTCTCTCTGGGCTTCCTGTATTACCTGAAGAAGGGGTATTTTTTCCTGGGCGGCTATTTTTTTGCAATCTTCGTATTCCGGAGTAATTTTAACCATTTCTCCCCAGTAAGACAGTTTACCTCTCACTTTACCCCAGGGCGTGAGTATTTCTATCTCCTCTCGAGGGAGGAAGTATTTATCTACCTGGTATTCTCTCACTCCCAGAGTGGTAGTTTCCTTTAAAATTATTTCTTCTATTTTACTTTTCAGGAAGGGAGGGGCAATTACCGAGAGCTGAAAAGCCGGTCTTTGTTTCTTCATAAAAATGGGAGTAATGAAAACATCCAGAGCTCCTGCTTGAAAAAGCTTTTCGGTGAGGTATTCTACAACCTGAGGAGACATATCGTCGATATTGGTTTCTATCATCAGGTTTTTTTCTTCTTTGAGGCGACTCTCTCTTTTCCCCATTATAGCTCGCAAAACGTTGGGGTGAGGATAGTCTTTTTCTCCTGCTCCATAGCCTACTTTTTCTATCTGGCAAGGGGGTAAATCACCAAAAGATTCACTCAGGGAAGATACAAGAGCTGCTCCAGTGGGAGTGGTTAGCTCTCCCTCTATTTCTCCTGAATAAACAGGTATTCCTCTCAAAAGCTCTAAAGTAGCAGGAGCGGGTATAGGAAGTCGACCGTGAGCAGTTTCGACCCAGCCGTGACCTGTGGGAATGGGGGAAGAGCGAATTTCCTCTATTCCTAACATATGGAGCGCCATTAACACTCCTATTACATCTACCAAAGTATCTGCTCCTCCTACTTCATGAAGGTAAATTTCCTGGGGGTCGGCTCCATGAATTTTGGCTTCTACTTCAGCAATTTTCCAGACGATTTCCTGAGCTTTTTCTTTTATAGAAGGGGGAAAAGGGCTTTCCTGGATGATGCGAATTAGCTCTCTTGCCGGGCGATGATGGTAGTGTTCTTCTTCTCTTATTTTAACTTGAGTGGCGGAGATGTTCTGTTTCTGGACTTTTTCTATTTCTATTTCAAAAGGGATTGATATCTTTTTAATTTCGGAAATAAAAAGAGAAGGGGAAATTCCCAGATCTAAAAGAGAGCTCAAAAACATATCTCCACTCACTCCTGAAAAGCAATCCAGATAAAGAAAGTTACCCAATTATCTCACCCCTTCAGCTAATTGATTTATCATATGGGCTAAAAAACCAGCTCCAAACCCATTGTCTATGTTTACCACCGCTACCCCCGGAGAGCAGCTATTGAGCATGGTAAGAAGAGGAGTAATTCCTCTTAAATTGGCTCCATATCCAGTGCTGGTAGGGACAGCAATAATAGGCCTATTTACCAACCCGGCAAGAAGCCCGGGCAGGGCTCCTTCCATACCTGCCACAGCGATGATGACGTTGGCTTCCCACAGTTTGGGAAGATAGGGTAACAGGCGATGCAGGCCGGCAATGCCTACATCAAAGATTCTTTCTACTTTGCTTCCCGCAATCTCAGCAGTAAGAGCAGCTTCTTCGGCTATGGGTAGATCAGAAGTCCCAGCACTCACTAAGGCGATTTTTCCCTTTTTCTCTCGAGGCTCTCGCTCCAAAAATATGGCCCGGGCTTCGGGATGATAACGAGCATCAGGCAGGGACGATTTAACCAGCTCATAAATCTCTTCATTA
>Ga0209537_1002796_pt1 | contig 16885 bp, 14 predicted proteins | sample BioPla4DNA1_FD_187698 | JGI IMG/M metagenome (GOLD analysis project Ga0209537, IMG submission 187698) | Biogas fermentation microbial communities from Germany - Plant 4 DNA1 (SPAdes) (version 2) | ecosystem: Engineered > Bioreactor > Anaerobic > Digestate | place: Bielefeld, North... | reverse complement strand
TCATCCCGGCCGTTTTGCTTATCAGATATTTTACCTAAAAAACATTTTACTTATATATGTTTATGAACGTTTACCTAAAAAAGTTGTTGCGCACTGCTCCCTTAAAATCGGCCAACTGCTATAATACGCGCACACCCCGGACAAACCTCGTCTGGTACCAACTGCTGCTCAGAGAGGATACAACAACTTTGCCTGCGCTGCTGCTTGCATGGATGATCTGGTTGTTCCCAATGTAGATGCCGATGTGGTCAATATAACCGTTATTGTTGTTGGAGAAACAAACAAGATCTCCTGGCAGCAGTTTAGACATGCTCGTGATCTTTGTTCCGGCGTTTGCCTGGTCACAGGCTACGCGCGGCAGGTTGATCCCGTGCTGAGCATACACGTACTGAACCAAACCGGAGCAGTCAAATCCCGATGGTGAAGTGCCTCCATATACATAGCGGACACCCAGATAGCGGGAAGCTGTTTGGACAATGGAGCTACCGCTGCGGCTCGGGTTGCTTCCCGAAGCTTGTCCACTTACTTTGAGCACTTGGCCTGGGTAGATGATAGTACTTTTTAAGTTGTTCAGGCTCATGAGCTGATTGACTGTCATCCCGTAACGGTTCGCAATTGCCCAAAGTGAGTCCCCGGATTTCACTGTGTAGGTGCTGGTGCTGGGGTTGCTGGGTTTAGTAGCAGGTGGATCCGGGTTTTTCGCAGGTTCACCTTTTACTTTGAGCACTTGACCCGGGTAAATCAGTGTTCCGGAGATGTTGTTGAGCTGCTGCAGCTGGGCAACAGTCATGTTGAACTTGTTCGCGATCGCCCAAAGCGAGTCTCCGGATTTCACTGTGTAAGTGGTGGTTCCCGGTTTGCTCGGATTAGGAGCAGGCGGATCCGGTTTTTTAGCAGGTGGATCCGGATTTTTTGCAGGTTCGCCTTTTACTTTGAGCACCTGGCCCGGGTAAATCAGTGTTCCGGAGATGTTGTTGAGTTGCTGCAGCTGGGCAACAGTCATATTGAACTTATTCGCAATCGCCCAGAGCGAGTCTCCGGATTTCACTGTGTATGTGCTGGTGCTGGGATTGCTCGGATTAGAAGCAGGCGGCTTCTGGTTCTCGGCTGAACCTTCACTCACCTTCAGCACCTGCCCTGGGTAAATCAGCGTTCCGGAGATGTTATTGAGCTGCTGCAGTTTGGCTACAGTAGTATTGTACCGATTCGCGATCGCCCAGAGTGAGTCGCCTGATTTCACTGTGTAAGTAGCGGCTTCTGAGATCCCTGGAAAAAGCAGGCCGCAGATCAGTACAAGACTAAGAGCGGGCAAAAACCTTTTTCTGATAAAATGCACTGGCTTATCACCTCCCATATTATAGTTTCGGATAGTAAATATGGTTAGACAGGAAATTGCATAATCCTTCTTATTTATTAATGGTAATATAAACCATACCCATCGGACCGATCACCGGGACAGGTTGACCGATCGGACCGGTCAGCGGGACGGTCCCGTCGTGCGGAAACGGCGCTGGAGAAATGTCCCCGCACGCGGCGCACCGTTACTATATAATAAAAATAAAAAAACCTGATAGCGTTTTGCCACAAGAGTATCAGAGTTTCCGTTTTCAGTTCAGGTGAAATACTTCCGAGTGAGTCAAAGTAACCGTCCCCCTGACTCACAGGAAGCAATAAGAACGTCCCCATGCTTCCATGACGATTACCTGGTTTGTCCCGCCGTGGATAGGGAGCAAAAAGGAAGCAAAAAGAACGTCCCCCTGCTTCCCAAGGAGTGTAACCTATCTCTTGAACCATTTTTGTTACCCATGTCCTGACTGAACACCAACGACTAACCACCAACCACTAACTACCCAATGACGCGACCCCCGTCCCCTTGTCACGCCCCTTGTCACGCCGCCCTTTCCCATTACCTCCGGTTGGTCAAAATTTGGTTGACTTAAAAGCAGGCAGTTGCTAATATAATAATTGTAGAATAGCAGGATGGCAGGAATTTGATATTACACGTGGTAGTACGGCCGGACGGTAGGAGCGTATTGTATATTGCATAATCGACACTCCGGCTAGGAGTGTTTTTTGTTTGTCCAGTTGGCTGCCCGGATTCCTGTAATCCGATGAGGAGGGAAAACATTGAGGAAGCTGTTGGTTGTAGGTATGGTTTTGGTTATGCTGCTGATGGTGGTGAGCGGCTGTGGGGATACTTCCGGCAACACCGCCGGGGATGAATCAGCAGACAAGGTGAAATTGGGTATCATTCAGGTTGCAGAACATCCTGCACTGGATGCCGCACGACAGGGTTTTCTTGATACTCTGGCAGAGAACGGTTACAAGGAAGGGGAAAATCTGATCGTTGATTATGGAAACGCCCAGGGAGACAAAAACGTTCTGAAGACCATCGCCAAAGACCTGGTGGCCGGTGGGTGTGATCTAATCCTGGCTATTGCCACCGATTCAGCCCAGGCTATTGCAGCGGAAACGACAGAGATACCGATCCTGATTACTGCAGTAACAGACCCGGTTGCTGCTAAACTGGTGCAGTCCAATGAAAAGCCGGGCACCAATGTAACAGGTACTAATGATATGAATCCTATTGCTGATCAGATTGCACTGTTGAAAAAACTTGCTCCACAGGCGAAGAACATCGGGGTTGTTTACAATGCCGGTGAGGTCAATTCTGTGGTGCAGGTGGATGTGGTGAAGGAAGCAGCTGCTGATTTAGGGCTGAATGTTGTTGAAGCCACTGTTGCCAACACCAGTGAGGTGATGCAGGCGACACAGTCCCTGGTGGGGAGAGTGGATAGCATTTATATTCCGACAGATAATACTGTTGCTTCATCTATAGAATCAGTTGTCAAGGTTGCCGAAGAAAATGCCATTCCAGTTGTTGCGGGTGAAGCCGGGATGGTTGAGCGCGGCGCACTGGCTACTCTCGGTATTGACTATGAAAGACTGGGCAGGCAGACTGCGGAGATGGCTCTCAGGATCCTGAAGGGGGAAAAACCTCAGGATATGCCTGTAGAATCCCAGAAGGACATGGAACTGCTGATCAATATGAAAGCAGCCGAGCTGATGAAAGTCACCATCCCTGATGACCTGAAAAAGCAGGCAGATAGAATTATTGAATAACCGGCTTTAACTGGCTCTGCCCGGACGGAATGAACAACTGTCTGAAAGCAGCTATGATAATCATATCAGAACGGAGTGGAGAAATTGCTATATGCACTGGCGGGCACACTGGAGCAGGGATTACTATACGCTTTGATGGCATTAGGTGTTTACCTCACCTTCCGAGTGCTGAATTATGCTGATTTAACCGTTGATGGGAGTTTTACAACCGGAGGGGCGATTGCTGCCAGCATTATTTTCGCTGGCGGCAGCCCCTGGCTGGCTACAGCGGCAGCTGTTATCGGGGGGCTGCTGGCGGGATTGATCACCGGGCTGCTGCATACCGCTTTTAGGATTACCCCTTTGCTGTCCGGAATCCTGACCATGACCGCCCTTTATTCCATCAATCTGCGTATTTTGGGGCGGGCAAATGTGCCGCTCCTTAGGGCCGATACTGTGATCTCCAGGTTTAATTCCTGGTTGCCCCTAGACAATATTTATGGCGCTTCTCTGCTGGGGCTGATTATCGTGCTGCTGGCAGTTAGTGGGCTTTATATCTTTTTAAAGACTGAGATCGGCCTGGCTCTCCAGGCCACAGGGGATAATGAACAGATGATCCGGGCTCAGGGAGTCAATACCAACCATATGAAACTTCTAGGCCTTGCCCTTTCCAATGGACTGGTTGCCATCTCCGGAGCCTTGGTGGCACAGAACCAGCAGTTTGCCGATGCGGGAATGGGAATTGGGATGATTGTGGCCGGCCTGGCATCGGTGATTATCGGGGAGGCCCTTTTCGGTAAGCGCACCCTGCTGCAGCACATTATTGCTGTGGTGTGCGGCTCAATAGTTTACAGGGCGGTGCTGGCTCTGGTGTTGCGGCTGGGGCTGGCGCCGACAGATTTTAAGCTTTTGACAGCTTTGATTGTGGTGATAGCTCTTGCTTCACCACAAGTAAGAACTTGGCTGGGGTTAACCAAAAACAGCAGGAAAAGAGGGAGCTTTGATGCTTGAGCTGATAGATATTTGTAAGGTATTTGATAAAAATACTGTTAATGAAAAGGTAGCTCTTGATAATGTTTCTCTTACACTAAATAACGGGGATTTTGTCACAATGGTGGGGAGCAACGGGGCTGGCAAGTCCACCCTGCTGAATGCTGTTGCCGGGATGTTCCCCCTGGATAATGGGAGCATAATATTGAACGGCAACGAAATCACACATCTTTCTGAACACCAACGGGCTGCTATGATCGGGCGAGTTTTTCAGGATCCGCTGACCGGTACTGCCGCCCATATGACCGTTGAGGAAAACCTGGTGATGGCCTGGAAGCGGGGCCAGCGCAGAAGACTCAGAAGAGCAATTCGCTTTCAGGAGCGCGCCTTTTTCCGGGAGCAATTGGCTGGTCTCGGCCTGGGGCTGGAAGACCGCCTTACAACCAAGGTGGGTCTCCTCTCCGGAGGGCAGCGGCAGGCCCTGACCCTCTTGATGGCAACAATGAGGAGGCCTCAGCTCCTGCTGCTGGATGAGCATATCGCTTCACTGGACCCCCGTACAGCTGAAATAGTAATGGATCTCACATGCCGCATCGTTGAGGAGCAGCAGCTGACAGCGATTATGGTGACACACAATCTGGAGCAGGCCTTATCAGCCGGGACCCGGACTGTGATGATGCATGAAGGGCGAATTGTTCTGGATATCCAGGGCCTTGAGCGCAGGCGGATGGATGTCCTGGATCTGATGAGCCTTTTTGAAAAGAACAGCGGCACCAAACTGAGCAGCGACCGTGTACTCCTCGCCGCCAAAGCCTGACCGATCACCGGGACAGGTTGGGTGATCGGGTCCGATCAGGGGGACAGGTTGACCGCGCGATCAGTGGGACTGGTTGGGTGATCGCGGACCGATCACCGGGACTGTCCCTCCGCGCGATCAGGGGGACAAGGCTACTGCCCGACTAATAACCAACGACCAATTATGGTGACGCGACCACAGTTCCCGTGTCACGTGTCACGCGTCCCCGTGTCACGGTGGTGACGCGACCCCCGTCCCCGTGTCACACCCGTGTCACACCCCCGTGTCACACCGCCACCGCTGGACCGATCACCGGGACAGTCCCCCAGCGCGATTGTCACTTTTTCAAAAACGCCTTCACCACTCGGATGAACTCCTCTGGCCTTTCTTTTTGCGCCCAGTGTTTGCAACCTTCCATCAGGTAGAGTTCGGAGTTTGGCATCAACTGGTGTGCCTTTTTTGCATATTCTACCGGTACCCCTGGATCCAGTGTGCCATGGACGATCAGTGTCTGATGTTTGATTTCAGATAATCTTTTAGCCAGATCTGAGCGCACACCGGTTCTTGTTATCTCGCTTCTTTGAAAAGAAGCAAATGCTTTTGCTGCATTAGGGGCTTGCAGGCATTGTTGAACCTGATCCACCAGTTCCTCTGAAAGTTTATTGGGGTCGCCAAACAAGCTGTAAAGCAGCATCCATTTGACAAGTTTGCGGTGTTTTGCGGTCACTTGATAGGACCATTCATTAAGTGATGATTGTGTATACCAGTAGGACAAAAGGTGATAGGGAAGCTTGCTGTAAAAGCCCCATGAACCTATTAGGATCAGTTTGTCAACTCGGCTGGGAAATTGCAGTGCAAAGGCGATGGAAATCCCCCCACCCAGCGAAAGGCCGGCTAAACTAGCTTTTTCCAGTTTCAGCGCGTTCATAAAGTTCTCTAAAAACTCCACATAAAAGGGAATTGAGTATTCCACATCAGGTTTATCACTTTCACCATAACCAGGCAGGTCCGGGGCAAAAACACGATAGTTGTCCGCTAAGGGCGTGATTATTTCACCCCATGATATGATGGCCGAATCAACGCCCCCGCCGTGGAGGAGAATAAGCGGAGGGCCTGTTTCACCTGCGGTGAAGCAGTTGACATTTAAGCCATTTAGATTTAGTTTCATGGTTTTTACTGATTGTGTCATTTCCTTCCTCCTTGAAATTGGAGTTATGTAAATCTACTGACCGATCACCGGGACAGGTTGACTGATCGGGCCGATCAGAGGGACTGTCCCGCTGCGAGATCAGAGGGACAGGTTGGCATCGTTGGACCGATCAGTGGGACTGCGATCACTGGGACTGTCCCTCCGCGCGAGTTCCCCGCGCGATCCGATGACACGACCCCCGTCCCCGTGTCACAGTCCCCTTGTCACACAAGTGGACACCCGGGCAGCGTGCCAGGGGCTGACCTGCTGATTCACGTTCTATAAGGAGCAAACACAACATCAAAGCAATCATTTACCCACTCTTCTGGTGTTAATCTGCTATCTTTACACCAGATAAAAAATGCTCCTGTGACTGCGGCTTGCAGCACACGGCTGATCAAATCCTTATCCAATTCCGATATCTCCTTGGAATCGATAGCTATTTGCAATATTTGCTGTATTTCCTCATCGATGATTTTTAACCGCAGCCTTGTTTTTTCAATAAACTCCGGATCCTGGTTGTTTCCCAGGTAGATAGAGGCCAAGTTTGCAAACTGCGCAGGGGTTTCCACCTGAGTAGTCCACATCAAAAAAACCTGCTTTAACATGTCCAGTGCTGGCATCTTTGTTTTGCGAAGGGCACTAAAGCTTTGTTTAGTGAGGTCAATTAAATAATCATAATAGGCCAACAGCAGGCCTCTTTTTGATCCAAAGCGTTTTGATAAAATCGCGGCTGAAAGGTTGGCTTCTCTGGCGATATTGCTCATACTCAAATTTGCATACCCATGTTTGATGAGAGCCTTTGAAACACCTTCAAAAATGGTTTGGTCTGAATACTCACGGGGTCTGATGAACATCACCTCCTCATATAACAGTATTGATCGGGAAGCTGTCAGTACGGCTGTTGAACTACTCCGGACAGCCAGATATAACAGTAATATCGGAAAGGGCGGGAACTGTCCTTTGCTAAGGAGTTATCCGCAGCCTGATATAAATGTATTAATCGGGAAGAACAACTCTGTATGACTATGACAGCTTTGATAATAAGTAAGTAAACATTTACTTACTTATAAGATAATATATAATATATCCAAAGTAAAGGATGTTGTTTATCCTAACTCCGGCTGGAATTCCCTATCGATGGCTTCTCTTTAAATAACTCTCGCGTTTGTACCACAATCTGTGGATTGTTTATCACTTATTGTGCGATATGTTGTTCCGACTGCAATAAACAATTATTCACATGGCTTGACGGTTCTTTTGGCTAGTTTAGTCTGCCCCATCTAGCCTCAAAACAATTATTCATATAGATTGACGGCTGCAGCCCACAAGAGTGAGGATCGGGCTCAGCAAAAACAGTAAAAACGCCGGAATTAAATAATTGCAGTAGGCAGATATAAAAAGCTTTTGGTAAAATCAAGTGAGAGGGGGGAGAATGTGAAAAAGATTTGGATACATATCAGTATCGCTCTTATTTGTACAGTTATCGGGACCTGTATCTATTTATATCAGGCTAATATTTTATTCCCTGTAAAACCTATACACTTTGAGCCGGAGCCGCAAACCCTGAAGAGCATAGACATGCTGGAACCTGAAGAAATGCTGGAAGACTTTGCTTATTTGGTAGAGGTTATAGAATCAGTTCATCCGGACCCTTATCATCGTATCGGAAAAGAGGAATGGATCAGGGAGAAAAATGCTCTGCTGGAGAGATTTAAGCAGCCAATGAGGGCAGCAGATTATTATTTTGCCTTAAACGAGCTGGTTGTCGCTGTAGGGGATGCCCATACTGTTCTGTGGTTTGATGAAACCGATAAAGGGCTGCCGCTGTGTTTTGATTGGGTGAAAGAAGGGCTTGTTATCGCCGAAGATCACGGCCTGTTTAAGAGGGGAGATTTGGTTCTGAAGATAGGAAATAAGCAGCCGGACGAACTGCTGCATGATTTGTCTCTGATGGTGGCTGCAGAAAACATTTACTGGGTTAAAAATGAGGCAAAAACCATGCTGAAGAAGAGATCTGTTCTGGAACAACTGGGTTTGCTGCAGAATGAGCAGGATGAGACAGTGCTTTTTTCTGTGGAAAGAGATGGTGAAGTTTTAGAGCTCACTTCTTACTTCAAAGAGGAGCGGACCAGGGAAGACGACGAGAACGAAATCCTGGAGGACCGGCACGGCTGGTATATTGACAAGGAGAATGATCTGGCGCTGTTTTATTTAAAGGTTTGTATTGATGATGAGAAATTCAGAGAAGATGTTGAAGAGTTTTTTCATGCTGTAAAGGATAATCACATCCAGAAGGTAGTTATTGATGTGAGGGAGAACATCGGTGGCAACTCAGGGGTGATAGATGCTTTTTTGAGGCAGTTGCCTGTGGACAGCTACACAGCTTACGGTGCCACCATTAAGTACTCCAAGCTGGCGGCAGAAAGGGCGGGAATGAGAAAAACAAAAGGGACATCAACCCATTCCCCCTCTACCAGGAGAGTTAAAAAAGTGGAAAACCCCTTTAAAGGTGATGTCTTTATCCTAACCGGTAATCAGACTTTCAGTTCAGGCAACTGGATTGCTGTTATCTTCTATGATAATAAGCTGGGTACCATTGTTGGTGAACCTACGGGGAATGCCCCATCATCCTACGGTGATGTGCTGAGATTTCAGCTACCCAACACCGGATTTTTGTTAAGGGTGTCCTATAAGTATTTTACACGCCCGGACCCCTCAAATGATCCAGCAGATGCATTATATCCCCACATAACCATCAACAAAACCAGAGGAGATCTCATTAACGGCACCGATCCCATTCTTGATTACTTTGATAGTCATTGACCGTCCCGGTGAATGGACCGATCGGTCAACCTGTCCCCCTGATCGCGCGGCGGGACTGTCCCGGTGATCGCGCGTGTCACAGGGGGACGCGTGAAAGGGGCGTGACAGGGGGACGGGGGTCGCGTCATTATGCATACATGTAGCAGCAGTGAATCAAAGTGACTGTCCCCTTGACTCTGTCCCCTTGACTCATTGACTCATGACACACCCATAATAATAAGTTATGTATTAGCAAAGACATTGTAATGTGTATTATGCAATAATATAGAGGAATATATCAAAAAACATCGAAAAACAAGTAGTAACCGCATCAAGTGGAACCATTTTCCCAGAAAAACATTGCTTAAATGATTTACATTCATCTCAATTAGACGCCTTTAAGACATTAATTAGACGCCTTTAAGACATTAACCTCAAAATTTTCTTACAGGAAAAGTCGCACTTACTGGTTTCTATCTATTGTTTCCTCACCATTGACCTGCATTATTGTCTGACCCAAATTATAATATTTTTGCTTTTCAATGTCGCCTTTCAGGATTAGTACAAAAGCTTTTTGTAAAACATGGTGTTATTTTTAACAGCTACCACACCTTTTAACCACAATTGGCAATCTAGCAGACAGTTGCTGCAAAATGGCAAATAAATTTGAAATTTTATCCACATACTAATTAAGACAATATCCTTTGTAAAGCTTTTTTCCCGTCAATATAACTGCTTTATTTTACACAACAATCTCATGAAAGGAGGGATAAATTAAACTGACTTTAGCAATTTGAGTGCACCTTTTTGAGTAGTCATTAACAAATGAAGCAAAGGATGTTTTATGGTGGCTGAGGCGGAAAAATTGACAGAAGCTATTGTGGAGTTAAATGAACAACAAGCTTACCAGTTAGCTGAGGAAATGCTTAACAGCGGTGTTGATCCAGTAGATATTTTTTCAGCTTGTAAAAAGGGAATGACAAAAGTAGGAGAACTCTTTGAGCAAAAGGAGTACTTTTTATCCGAGCTTATTATGGCAGGCGGGTTATTTAAGGGGATAATGGAGATTGTCAAACCTAAGCTTAAAGAGTCTTCCGACAAATTCATGGGAAAAGTGTTGATAGGAACCGTTGAAGGGGATATCCATGATATCGGCAAGAATATTGTTGTCAGTGTACTGGAGGCAAATGGCTACGATGTGATAGACCTTGGTGTTGATGTACCTCCGGCTAAATTTGTGGAGGCAATAAAAGAACATAATCCACAGGTAGTTGGATTGAGCGGTTTATTAACTGAAGCTATTGGGCCCAGGAAGGAAACGGTAGATGCGATTAAAGATGCAGGTTTGCGTGACAAAGTCAAGGTTATTATTGGTGGCGGAGTAGTAGATGAAGAGATTAGTGATTATGTTGGAGCCGATGGATGGGCAAATGATGTAGCAACTGGCCAAAGAATAATTGACAAGTGGGTAGGTGAAGCTGATGCCTAAGTTAGATGCTCAAGAACTGAGAAAGCAAAAAGCGGAAAGATTCCAGAAAGCAATACGCCTTGAGAAACCAGATAGGACTCCTTTCTGTTTTTTGCTAGGTATTAGTGCTTTTCTGTCTAACAACGCCGGTTATAGTGTGGCTGATATTTCCCACGACTATGATAAATTCTTTAGGGCTATGATTAAATTTGCCGAGGATTTTGATCATGATTGGGGATTTGCTTTTCCGGGATTGGCGAACCAGGTTACCATCACTTTTATAGAAGACCACCCCGAAATTGCCCCATCTGTTGGATTAATGACAGCCCCGATGCATGACATCCTGCAGGACAATTACACCAGGTGGCCAGGACGGGAACTGGGTGATGATATTGCACCACAATTTATTGGTGGAAAATTTCTTGAGATAGATGAATATGACCTTTTGATAGAGGACCCAAAGAAATGTTTAAATGAAGTTGTTTTGCCCAGGGCATATCGCTCCTTGGCTAAACCCGATTCGGCTGAAGCATATGGTGCACTAATTAAATGGGGCATGGAAGTAACCAGGTTTGGTGCAGCCATAGGAGCAGCCGTTGTAGAACTGAGCAACATAGGTTACCCCCAGGCCCCTGTAAGTACATGCAATAACCCCTATGACTTGATCGCAGACTTTATAAGGCACTTTGACAATACCATCATGGATTTCCACCGAGCGCCTGATAAGCTTAAACAAGCCGCAGAAGCGATACTTCCTTTCTCGCTCAAATTCGTGGATATATCAACTAAAGTGCCACCGGAGATGAAACAGATGTATGATATAGAAAGCCCACTTGTTTTCTATCCCCTTCATTTGAATGAATTCTTGCATCCTAAACTATATAAAGAGTACTACTGGCCGTTGCTGAAAAAACTGATAGAAGCAGATGTTGAGGCTGGGAGAGTACCCCTGATCTTCTTTGAAGGGGACCACACTCCACACCTGGAAACATTCCTGGAGCTGCCTAAGGGCAAAATTATCGCTTATTTTGAAAGACCGGATTGGAATGAAGTTGCCAAAGTCCTGAAGGGACACCAATGTGTCATGGGTGCCCTACCCCCTTCACTGCTCATCAGCGGAACCCTGCAGAAAGTGGAGGATCATGTCAAGCGCATGGTGGATCTGTTTGACGGCACTGGGTTCATCCTGTCATATGCCCAGTCTTCACTTCCCAAAGAAGTGAAAGCAGAAAACCTGACGGCAGCTATAGAGGCGTTAAGAAAGATTGGTTAAATAAATATCAGACAGTAAAGATAACTTCCCCCCAGTGCAGGGGGGATTTTTTTTGAGTCAGTGTGAGTCAGGGGGACATGAGTCAGTGAGTCAATGAGTCAAAGGGACAGCAGACTGTGTGAAAACTCCCCACAGAAAAAGGAATTAAGGGGATAGATGTGACAAGGGGACGGGGGTCGTGTCATCGTAGTTGGTCGTTGGTTATTAGTCGGGCAGCAGACCTGTCCCTTGATCGCGCGGGGGGACTGTCCCCCTGAACGGTCGCCCCCCTGATCGGGCACTGAACGGTCAAAAAAGAACTGCCCCCGGGGGACGGATCAGGAAACCCGATCAGGGGGACAGTTCTTTCACATGGAGCCAATTAGTGGAACTGTCCCGTCACTCGGATGGGGTGCAGTGAAAGGGGCAGTTCCTCCGGCTTGGGTGTGGAAGATAATGTAGTGTCGCTCCTATATAACCTAACCTATATAACCCAAAGTGACCGAGCCATGAAGAGCATCCTCTGAAATGTATTTTCTTGTGTTTTTTGCTTCTGCTTGTTCAGGAGTATTGGATTGAGTATCACAGGTATTCACTTTTCGTGATCTGGATCGGTCGCTTGAGTTGCTGTTTTTCATCTTCTATAACACAGGAAGCGTACTGTATTTTTGTATGTTTGACTCCTCTTTGTGAATGAAAAAGCTAGGTGTATGTGGGGAGTATGTAAAACTAATTTCCCTCCTTTGAATATGAACAGACAGTGGTTGAGTGCCTGCATTGTCCCCAGTGGTGTAAATCAATATCATTGGGGCAATTTATTTCTACAGCTTCTTTTATTAATGTGATCAGTTCTAAAAGGCTCCGAAAGGTCTGTGTTTTTTGTTCGTTTAACCAATGGATTGTACCCTGCCAGGTGGCATTATCTTGAAATTGGATCCTGACTAAAAATGACTCTCCACCTATGCGATGTTTCCGTTTCTCTGCCATCAATCAGATCCTCCTGGCGAATAACTGCGTTTATTATTACATTTATTTTAACTTTGTCGGGTTTTGTATTAATAATAACAGCTTGCTGTTTCAGCTTAATTACAAAGGGATCATATCTCAATTACAAGTTGTTCACATTTTGATTACATGTACGATAAAGTTATTAGTGCTGTATTTCACAGAAAATAACAGAGGGCAGTGTCTACCTCTGACACCGCCCTTTGAATGCCGGGTTATCGCTAAAACAAAAGTTTATTTTTATTTTTGAGCAGGCAGGGAGCGTGATGGCCCACCTGCCAGCCGGCCAGGCCGGGTTTATTTCTGTTTTTGAGCAGGCAGGAACGGCTGTAATTTAGAAAACAGTGTTAGCCGCTCGTTATCCCATTTGCATGTTGCCCAAAAGCAGTTTTCTATTTTTTCAATTATCTTCTTCTTATCAGCTTTGTCATAATCTGTGTCATATAACATCGCAATAAATTGAGAGTCATTCCAGCGGGTAAACACATCGGTTTTCCTTAAACAAGATGCCAAAACTTCCTTTAGGTGTTTCATGGACTCCGCTCTAATTTGAAGGCCGTTGGGGCCAATCCCGATTAGGGTAAACAAACCCACGGTAATGTTCTGTTTTTTTCGCCTCTGTTCTAATTGGTACATGGAACGAAAAACAATGGGATCGCAGAAGAATGCCCCAGCTTCTGCAGGAGACCGCTGCAAATCTTCTTGAATCAGAGTAAGATCGTGCTCTGCGATGCCTCCCTCACCTTGTATGACCTGATAAAGATGGCTCATTTTACTAAAAGGTTTAATACCCATTTCTCGACAGAAAGTTTCACTTATGCGCCCGAAATGTGATATTGCTAATTTTTTCTTTCCCTGTGCCAACAGGGCGTCGATATAATGAATGTGTATTTCCTCTACACAAGGCTCGATATTCATCGCCTTTTCACAGAGGGTGATTATTTCATTGTACTGCCCTTTATCTTTTAACAGGTCTCCCAGGGTAACTACAGCCTCTAAATAGAGTCGGTTGTAATACTGGCGCTGAATGATCGCCCATTCACTGTAAGCCTCTTCAGGGAGGTACTCTCCAACATATAATGCAACAGCTTTCTGCAGAAGAGTTATGGCTTCTGATGGGTTTTCTTGTTTGATGTTCTGTGCCTGCTGGCAGAGTTGCTCAAATTGATCAGCATCTAACCAGTATTTACACTCCTTGTTCCATTGATAAGAACCATGATTGAACAAAATAAAATCAGACCCATTTATCCCAGTTGCAGATGTTAATAACTGCCGCAACCTGTGCACCTGAGTGCGGACAGCACTTTTGGCATCTGCATAATCCTCATCAGGCCAAATTTTTTCCACCAGCACTTCAGGCAGCACACCCTGTTCTCTGTAGGTAATCAGGTATTTGAAGATTTTCCATAACCGGTATGATCTACTATATTCCTGCGTTAATATTTTTTCCCCGTAGCTAACCTGGAAATTACCCAGGGTTCTTATTTCAAGGACAGTTTGATCTTGTATCAAAATGTTTCTCCCCAACCCTAGTATTATCCATGCAAAAAACGCAGCTAGAGTAGATGGCATGGTCTGCCACAGCATAATTTCCCAATGCTTATTATAATAAGAATTCAGCGCTCTTGTAAATGGTAGAAGGGCTGCCAACCATGGGCTAACCGAGGGAACATTCCCCGGATAGCGGCTGGCTTCGCGCGGGGGGACACCGCGCGGAGGGACAGTCCCGGTGATCGGGCCCGATCACCCAACCTGTCCCCCTGATCGCGCGGTCAAGCTGTCCCGGTGATCGGTCTTGACAGACAGGTGATTAGCTGATATAGTACATTACAGGAGTAATGCACTATGGTGCATTAAGGGGGTGGGTTGTTGGAACTAAACGCAGTTGAAGGCAAACCAATATATGTGCAGATAGCGGAATGGCTGGAAGAAGAAATACTGCGCGGACACATCAAAGAACATGAAAAGATATATTCCCAGTATCAACTGGCAGAGATGTTCAATATTAATCCCGCTACTGCTGCCAAGGGCATTAACATACTGGCAGATCAAGGCATCCTCTATAAAAAACGGGGGTTGGGTATGTTTCTATCCCCTGAAGCAAAAGAAAAGATTCGTGATAAGCGCAAAAACCACACTTTGAAAAAATTAGTGGAGGAAGTGGTGTTTGAGGCCCGGCTCCTGGGGGTTAGTGAAGCTGAATTGATTAGCATGATACGAGATGCAGGGAAAGAATTTGACGAACATGAGGGAATCGAAGGGGGTTAAGGGATGGATGTGATTTCATGTCAAGGGCTGACGAAAACTTTCGGACGGGTAAGGGCGCTCAATAATATAACCTTTACCATTGGCCAGAACAGGATTACAGGATTGATCGGGCCGAATGGTGCAGGAAAAACAACACTTTTGAAGATTATCGCCGGTTTTTTGCGTGCCAGTTCAGGGGAGGTAAGGGTTTTCTCTGAGGATCCCTTTAACAACCTGAAAGTGGCTGCCAATATGATTTTTATCGATGATCAAATGCGGTTTCCTCAATCATTGACACTGTCAGAAATTCTGGCATCCGCTGCTGCCTTTTATGAAAACTGGGATATGGAACTGGCTAGGGGGCTGTTTGATTATTTCTCTCTGGACCCGGAACAGTACCATCACAAGCTCTCCAAAGGGATGAAGAGCACTTTTAATATGATTATCGGGCTGGCAGCCCGCTGCCCGCTGACTATTTTTGATGAACCAACTACCGGAATGGATGCTGGGGTGAGGAAGGACTTTTACCGGGCTCTGCTGAGGGATTATCTCCAAAACCCCCGCACTATTATTATTTCCAGCCATCTTTTGAATGAAATAGAGGATATTCTGGAGGATATTTTTCTGCTCAGTGAGGGTGAAAAGCGCCTGCAGACGCCGGTTTCCGACCTGAAGGAGTTTGCTGTTGCTCTGCGGGGCAGAAGGGAAGTGATTGATAAGCTAACAGCGGACCAGGAGATTTATTATCAGAAGAGTGTGGGCAAAGACTACAGTTATGTTGTCATCAGGCGGGACGCGGCTGAAGAGTTGTTGAAAAAAGCCGGTAGGGACGGGCTAGAAGTCTTTCCGGTAAAGGCTGATGACCTATGTGTTTACCTTACCAGCCGGAAGAGGGGAGGGATCGATAGTGTCTTTGACCGGAATTAGTTTAACAGAACCCAGCTTTTTTGATACTGTCAAAAAGCAGTTTTTATATAAGCTGAAAGGCCGCTTGGGTCTGTTTTTGGCCATGATAGGCGTACAGATAATGGCCTTGCTGTTTTCTCTTTCCGGTGCGTCGAGTCATGGCATGGGAGATAACCTTCTATATTTTTCATTTAATGAATTTTCCAGTGATCAGGTTATTTGGTTTACATTTTTATGGATTTTTGTAGTCGCTGTATTGATCACAACTAAGGATTACCAAAATATTGATTTTACTTTCGTAGCTAACCGCTTGAGCAGCCATCTTTCCAATGTGGGCTTTTTGATCACTGCTGCAGTAATCGGGGGAGTGACAGCCATGCTGAGCGGTATTTTGTTAAGGATAGTTATCTATTTTACCCGCGGACACTACCTGCTCAGCGAGAATTTTATAGCAGCTCCTGAAGTTGTTCTCACAGGTATTGCCGTAACCATATTGTATCTGCTTCTTGTAAGCGCCTTGGGGTATTTTTGTGGGGTTTTGGTGCAGCTGAGCAAGGTGTTTATTGTGATACTGCCTGCCTTATATATCGGCACCGTTGATTTCTTAGCGAGAGAACTGCCTGTGATAGTAAAGGTTTATAATTTTATCATTGGAGAAAACTCTCTGGCACTGTTAGCTGTGAAGGTACTCATTACCACAGCTTTGATTTATGCCTGCTCATGTGTGCTGGCAAACAGACTGGAGGTCAGATAGATGGCTACTATCGATCCTTTATTAGTGATTCTTTTTGCGGCTAACATGTTGATTCTTGTTTTGGTTGTTCTGTTTGTGGTGAAGAGCGGTTGTTTTTCGCTGCAGAATAAAATACAGTTTTGGCTCATAGCTGGCTACATCCTGCTGCTGCTTGCTTCTCCTGTTGTCATCCAAATGCTGCCGAAAGAAAACTTTGCTGATGAGAGAATAAAAAAAGTGAGTGAAAAAGATTTGTACGTTCAAACAGATTTATACACAATAGCACAGGGGGCAAGCCCAGAACAGATTAAAGGGGTATTTGTGCTGGAACAATGGGAATTCCCTTATAATGGCAGCACGCTTAATGTGGTGGTACGTCCTCTATATGAGTA
>Ga0209537_1002792_pt1 | contig 16917 bp, 21 predicted proteins | sample BioPla4DNA1_FD_187698 | JGI IMG/M metagenome (GOLD analysis project Ga0209537, IMG submission 187698) | Biogas fermentation microbial communities from Germany - Plant 4 DNA1 (SPAdes) (version 2) | ecosystem: Engineered > Bioreactor > Anaerobic > Digestate | place: Bielefeld, North... | reverse complement strand
AAATCAATAATTCAGGCTGGAGGATTGATTACTTCCTGGTAAGTAATCGCATTGCTGATAAGGTTATCAGGTCTGAAATGGTTGATTCAGGGCCAAGACAAGACCATACACCGATCTTACTTGAAATTGATACCGAATGGTAGTTGTTTTTGCCAGGAAGCTCAAGAAAGGATGGGAGGTTTCTTATGGTATTTATATGTTATCCGAAATGCACCACCTGCCGGAAGGCTAAGCAGTGGTTAGAGGCAAATGGTGTGCTTTTTGAAGAAAGGCATATCAAAGAGAATAAACCGACAATTGAGGAATTGAAGAAATGGCATGAAAAGAGCGGTCTGCCGCTGAAAAGGTTCTTCAATACCAGTGGGCAGCTTTACAGGGAAATGAAGCTGAAGGACAGGCTGCCTACCATGAGTGAGGATGAACAGTATGAATTGCTGGCATCAGACGGTATGCTGGTGAAAAGGCCGATCCTTATCGGCGATGATTTTGTGCTGGTAGGTTTTAAGGAAAGTGATTGGAAAGCTACACTTGGGATTGAATAAGATTGAGCTCCACAAAACCCTGGACAATAAGTCCAGGGGATTTTTTTGTTAAAGGAACTAAAATAAAATTAACTATTGCACATTACGTAACGTAATGTGCTTTAATATATATAGAGGGGGATCGCTATGCCAAAAGAAAAGATATTTTCTGTGGGAGAGGTTGCCAGATTGACAGGGGTTACAGTCCGTACTTTACAGTATTACGATAATATTGGTCTGGTGCCATTGGAGAGGGATTCAGGTGGAAGAAGATATTATAAAGAGTCTGATTTAACAAGACTTCAACAGGTTCTATTTTACAAATCTCTGGGGTTAAAAATCGAGGACATTAAGAATCTTCTTGAAGAAACTATTACACCAGAGCAGATTAGTAGTGTTTTAAGAAAGCAGCTGGATATTTTTTATCACAAGTTGAATGATTTAAAAAGTAATATAACCCTTATTGAAACAACTTTGATTAGTCTGGAAGAAAAGAAATCTATACCCTGGGGCAACCTGATCCAGCTGATGATATCCTTAAATAAGGATACTATTTTTGAATATAAGAATACCAGATATGATAAAAATACTGAAGAAATATTTATGCAACACTACAGGGACAAGAAAATAATACTGGAGATCTATTGAGACTGGAAAACACTGATACTGGAAGCAGTAACCCATATATTAAATGGTGTCCAGCCGGAAAGTAAACAGGGCCAGATTTTTGCGGAAAGATGGATTGAAATGGTTAACAGAATCACTGGTGGGAATCAGGACCTACTGGATGCCCATAAGAGTTCTTATGAAAACAGGGAGCGATGGCCGGAGGAGGACCGGAGGTTGATGGAATTTGCCAATGACTTTATAGATAAAGCGATAGAGATATATCTGGACAAGAAAAAGATGAAGGACAGGAGAGGTTAAAATGATTGAAATTAAGAATTTGACCAAAGTATTTAGAGATAAAATAGCCGTTGATGATTTATCATTGGTTATCCGGCCGGGAGTAGTAACAGGCTTCCTGGGTCCCAATGGGGCGGGAAAGACTACAACCATGAAGATGATACTGGGATTAACGAAACCAACCCGGGGAGAAGTAAGGATCGATGGGCAGAGTTATAAGGATTTAAAAAATCCCCTTACCAGAATTGGAGCTTTAATTGATGGTGATGCGGTGAATCCTGCCTATACCGCAAAACAGCATCTGGAATTGATTGCTACAGCAAGCGGGATATCTCTGGAGCGGGTTGAAGAGATACTCAAAAAAACAGGGTTGGAAAAGGCCAGGGACAAGGCCATAGGAGAATTTTCTCTGGGAATGAAGCAGCGCCTGGGAATTGCAGCTGCCCTGATAGGGGATCCCCAAACAGTGATACTGGATGAGCCTTTCAATGGCCTGGATGTAAATGGTATTCAGTGGTTGCGTAATCTGACAAGGGAATTAGCTGAACGGGGCAAGGCAGTGCTGGTATCAAGTCGCCTGATGAGTGAAATACAGGCCATCGCAGAAAGGATCATTGTATTGGCCCGGGGGAAATTAATTGCCGATATGACAATAGAGGAAATGGCAAATAAAAGCCTGAGCACCTATGTGAAGGTCAGAAGCGAAAATAACAGGCAGTTAAAGTCACTTTTGGAGAGGGAAGGGGCCCTGGTCCAATCTGCGGGTAAGGAAGGATTACATGTACATAAATTCGATATGGAAAAAATAGGTGTTATGGCAAAGGAAAATAACATAGCAATCTATGAATTGACAAGGGTGCAGCCTACATTGGAAGAGTTATTTGTTGAATTGACCGAAGGCAAGGCAGATTATGTATCAAGGGTAGAATCATAGGAAAGAAGGGACGGTAGATAATGATAAACCTGATCAATGCAGAATTCAAAAAGATATTTTTTCTGAAATCCAGCAGGATATATCTGTTGATCTTGATAGTCTTAAGCCTGATATTGGGATTGATATTTTCCCTGACGACGAATGTAACCCAGGGGAGAGCCATTACGGAGTTATCTCCCATGGATGTGCTTTCAGCCAATATGCTGGGTGTAGATCTGGCCAACATAATGCTAATTGTCTTTACTGCTATATCGATTGCAAAGGAATTTTCAACAAAACTTATTAATATTTCCCTGGTAATAACACCTGATAGGAAGAAATTCTTTTTTGCCAGGTTAATTACTTATTTCCTCTTGTCTCTGGTAATAAGTATTATTTTAGTAATATTAAGCTATCTGGCCAGCCAGTTGATTTTAACAGCCAATAATATACCTGTTCTTTCATTAAAGGATAATAAAGTAAGACAGTTTATTTCAGGGGTCATGATTATGCCTGCATTTTATACCATCATAACTGTAGCAGCAGTATTGTTATTTAATAGCGGTGCAGGAGCTATCACATTCTCTCTGGCTATTATGGCTTTACCTGCTCTTATAAAAATGTTTTCCAGCTCCATACAGAGAGTATTGTTGCCAGTTTTCCCCCAATCAGCCATACATAGCCTGGCAGGTGTAGTGAAAAAGGGCTCTGCTGAAGCGATGGGTATAACCGCAGGTGTATTTGTATTATTGGCCTGGATTATAATTTGTTCGATACTGGCCAATTTAAAATTTCAAAATCAGGATATTTAAGAGGATTAAGTTATAAAAATGATTTAAGAATAGTATATAAACCCAATTGAAATAATGGAAAAATAAAGCATTGAATTAAATTAAAGGGGATTTTTTTATAACAAAATTACAAAAATTTACTTGCATAAATCTATTGGTTAAGCTATAATTTAATTAACCAATTGGTTAAGTTAACTAAAAGGTTAAGTTAGGTGGAGATGTTGGTTTGAAAATAAGATTCGAAAACCCATCAGTAGAAAAATATTTCAAGGATTTTAATTATATGAGTAAAGAAAAAGGGAAAGAGTTTACAAGAACTACCAAAAAAAGATTTGATCAATTAAAAGCTGCACCTAATTTTATTATATATCTTCAAACAGGACTTGGAAAGCCACATTCATTAAGCGGAAATTTAAAAGGTTGTTATGGAATCAGCATAACAGGCAATTTGAGACTTATTGTTAGACCGGATGTGGATAATTTAGAGCCCGATTCTTTAAAAGAATGTGATACGGTGATTATTGAGGGAGTGGTGGATTATCATGGTAAAAAATACGAATGTATTATCCCGTGATTTTATTATTCATCCGGGAGAAACATTAAAAGAGATTCTTGAAGATAGGGGCATGAGTCAAAGAGAATTAGCCATAAGAACTGGTGTTACAGAATCTCATATTAGCTCTGTGGTCAACTGTCAAAAAGATATATCGGTATCCTTTGCAAAAAAGTTAGAGTATGCCCTGGATATTGATGCTGGTTTCTGGATTAATTTGCAGGCTAATTATGATAAGGAATTAGCTGATTTTGAAGAATGTAATAATGTTACAGAAGAAGAGATAGAAATTCTTAAAAAATTAAAGGATATTATAAAATATCTCAAAAAAATAGGCTTCGTGGAAAAAGGAGCACGTGGTTCAATACTTGTTATTCAATTAAGAAAACTTTTGAATATTAGTAGCTTGAGTCGTATACCGGAAATTTATCAAGTTGGTGCTTATCGCTTAGCTACAGCTCATAATGTTGATCCCTATGTTTTATTTGCCTGGCTTAGAATGTGTGATTTAATAGTAGAAAATCAACATGTTGAAAGAGAATTGGATATTGATGAGTTAAAGGTTATGATTCCTGAGCTAAAAAAGCTTATGTTTGAAGATTTTACAGAGATTCAATCCAAATTGAAATCTTTTTTAGCTGAATGTGGAATTAGATTTTCTATTGTCAAACATTTTACGGGGGCTCCAGTTCAAGGGTTTATAAAAAAGAATGAAGATGGTACTTTAAACTTGCTTATGACCACCAGGCAAAAATTTGCAGATATTTTCTGGTTTACCTTTTTCCATGAGATTGGTCATATTATATATGGTGATATTGAAGATAAGTTAATTGATTATGATTTTGCAATAGGTGAAGCTGAGGATAAGGCAAATAAATATGCTGCTAATACTTTAATAGATGGATCTGATTATGAAGATTTTGTCAAAAAAGGAGATTTTTCAATATTTTCAATAAGAGAATTTTGCAAGAAGCAAAATATTCCTACTTTCATTTTAATTGGTAGATTACAAAAAGAAGGCTTTATAAGCTATAGTCAGTTTGCTGAGGAAAAGGTTAAATATGAGATTGAATGATAGCTAGATGGAGTAAAATATTTAAGTCAGAATAAATGTCCGGATATGGCATGCATACCACATCCGGACTTATTTATTATCACTTATTCTACTATGTTATTTAAGCTGATACAACACTCTTTCTTACCAGTTCAAATTCCTCCTGTATTTCTTCTGACTCTTCAGCTGTCAGATAGGATGTAATAACTATAGCAATACAGGATAACAAAAATGCAGGCAGCAGTTCGTAGATGTCAAAAATACCGCCCAGAGGCCTGATCAGTAATTTCCAGATAAAGACCATGCTGCCGCCTGTGACCATGCCGGCAATGGCACCTGTCCGGGTAACCCTTTTCCAGAACAGGGAGAAAAGCATGATGGGGCCGAAGGTGGCGCCAAAGCCTGCCCAGGCAAAGGAAACTATAGTGAAGATGATGCTGTTCTCATCCAGGGCAATCAATACTGCAACCAGGGCAACTATAAGCAGTGTAATCCTGGTAACATTTAAAACCTCCCTGTCGCTGGCCTCTTTTTTCATTATACCCTGGTAGATATTCTTTGAAAGGGAAGAGGCAGCTATCAGTAAGTAGGAATCTGAGGAACTGATAGTTGCAGCCAGGATGCCAGCCATGACGATACCGGCGATAAAGGGCAGGAAAAATTCCATGGACATTATGACAAAAATATTCTCCGCCTGGCTTTGAGTAAGTAACTGGGTCGGGAAAAGGATACGGCCGATGATACCGATACCTACAGCAGCGGTCAGGGAGATAATGACCCAGATCGTGGCTATCCTTCTGGACCTGGTCAATTCATCAGGTTTTTCTATGGCCATGAATTTCAGTAAAACATGGGGCATGCCAAAATAGCCCAGCCCCCAGGATAAAGTAGAAATAATGGTCAAAAACCCATAACTTGCAGGTTTACTGAACAGGGCTTGTCCACTTGCACTTACCTGTTGTACATCATTAAAAAGCTGTGGTTGAGCCATTCCAAAGAAATCAAAAAAACCAGGTATTGCTTTTGCATTAGCGATGACTGCCTTTATTCCACCGGCATGGCTTATACCTAAAACCAATACAGCTGACAGGGCAAAGAACATGATAAGACCCTGCATGAAGTCAGAGGCGCTTTCAGCCAGAAAGCCCCCGATAAAGGTGTAGAGGACAACAAATACAGCGCCTACAATCATCATATAAACATATTTTACAGCAAATAGTTTGCTGAATAATTTTCCTACTGTTACGAAACAACTGGCAGCATAGACAGTAAAAAATACAAGAATGAAAAGGGCAGCAATGGTTAGAATGATTTTCTTATTTTCTTTGAACCTGTTACTGAGAAAATCCGGGATGGTGATAGCATCTCCAGCTACATGGGAATAAACACGCAGTCTTTTTGCTACAAATAACCAGTTTAAGTATGTACCTATAGCCAGGCCTATAGCTGTCCAGGCTGCATCACTTAAACCATACCAGTAGGCAACACCGGGTAAACCCATTAAGAGCCAACCGCTCATATCAGAAGCTTCTGCTGCCATAGCAGTCACCCATGGTCCCAGGGATCTACCCCCAATCAGGAAATTATCACTACTTGCACTGGCCCGTTTGGCATAAAATACTCCTATTCCTATTACCATGACAATATAAAGGGCCATTGCAATAAAAACCTGTACACTTGCCTCCATTATTTATCCTCCTATATATTTTTCTATACCTCAAAGGTAAGTATATAATTATACAAACACAATGAAGTTATATACAATTATTTTAGCAAATATTTAGACAAATGTACATAGTGTTTATTGTATTTTGTGAATATTTATACATTTGCAGCAGGTAATAAGAAATCAATTTTGAATGAAATGCCTGACACCTAAACGGTATTGCAATATTATGATTCTTTGCATATAATAAAAATTGGTATTTTGTGTTTTAATGGGACGAAAACAGGAATATTTGTATCATAGAAAGAAGGTTGAGCTTATGCCAGTAAAAAAAGGTCTTGAATGGACATTTGACACAGTTGCTAAAACATATGAAAAAATGCGGCCAGGATATCCTGAAGAGCTATATGAGGACATTTTTAAAATGATAGCAATTGATGAATCTTGTAAGGCCATAGAAATTGGGATTGGTGGTGGTCAAGCGACATTACCTATATTGAAAACTGGCTGCAAAGTAACAGCAGTGGAATATGGTAAGAATCTTACGGAGTTATGCCATAAAAAATTTAGGAATTTTCTTAACTTTTCGGCAGTGAATATGAAATTTGAGGACTATGAATGTGAAAACGGTTCCTGTGATTTAATATATTCTGCATCTGCATTTCATTGGATACCTGAAGAGATCGGTTATTCAAAGGTTTTCGATATGCTCAGAAGTGGAGGAGTTTTTGCCCGGTTTGCCAATCATCCGTATAAAGATAAGGGAAGAGAAGAACTCTGGCAAGAAATCCAGAAACTGTATGCCATTTATATGCCAGGTGTTCCTGCTCCAAATGAATATACAGAGGAAGATGCAAAAAAACGCGCAGATATTGCCAGTAAATACGGGTTTACTGATATCAGTTATAAACTTTATTACCGTACACGCACTTATACAGCAAATGAATATTTAGAACTTCTTTCTACATATTCAGATCATAATGCGCTTGCTGAAAGTATTAGAAAAGAGTTTTTTGAAAAAATCAGGGATACAATAAACAATTATGGTGGTCAAATAACAATTTATGATACCATAGATTTGCAACTTGCAAGGAAACCCTGATTGCACATGGAGGAATGACATGAAAACAAAAAATAATTATTTATTGTTCTGGCTAAGCCAGTCTATATCAAAATTAGGCAGTTTGATGACAGGTTATGCTGTAATAATCTGGTCCTATATGCATACAAAATCGGTAATGTCGGTATCCCTGTTAATATATTTTATCTTTGCCCCCAGGGCATTGGTGAGTATTTTCATTGGGAAATTTATTGATAAATATAGCAAAAAGAAAATTATTATCATAACAGATACGATTTCAGCCCTGTGTACTCTTGTAGTAGTTATCCTGATGTTTACCAATAGATTGACTATTAACCATAAATATATAATTAATGTGATATTGGGTACTATGGAGGGAATACAGTCCCCTGCATCGGCTGTTGCTGTCGGTATCCTTGTTCCCAAACATAAATATGGGAAGATAGGTGGCTTGATTTCCATAACAGAAAACCTGAATATAGTTCTTTTCCCCATGCTGGCGACAGCGATTATGGGTTTTGCCGGGATTGAGGGTGTTTTATTATTTGACATAGCTTCATTTTTATTTGCTATCCTTATCATGATTTTCTTTATAAAAATACCGGATGCTCCGGCAGAAGAAAAGAAAGAGGAGATGTTAAGCGGCTTTAAGGAAGGATTTTCATATTTAAAAACACATAAAGGAATCCTCTATATCATTATTGCCATGGCCTTACTGAATTTTCTTTCCAGGTTGTCTTATGAAAATATCTTATCACCTATGATTTTAGCCAGAAGTAATGACAGTGAATTTGCTCTGGGAGTTGTGACTTCCCTGATAGGTTTGGGAGGTATACTGGGAGGGCTGCTGGTAGCTACTATTAAGTTGCCGAAAAATAAGGTTAAAATGCTGTTTTATTCAGCTGTTATCTCATTTCTCTTAGGTGATTTAATGATGGCTTTTGGCCAGAATATATATTTCTGGGGCCTTGCTGCTATGGCTGCCAGCCTGCCAATCCCCTTTACTTTTTCAGCACAACTTGTACTGATTTATAAAAATGTATGATATACAGGGCCGGGTTTTTGCTGTCCGCAATGCCATGAATTATATAGCTATTATGCTGGGAATCTTACTGGGTGGAGCCATTTCCGAATATATTTTTGACCCCTTTATCCGCGGCAGTTCTGGCCTGGCGTACTTTCTGCGCCTCCTGGTAGGAGATACAAAGGGGAGCGGTATGGCCCTCATGTTCATCTGCACCGGTATTATCGGTGCGATTAGCTGTTTACTGTTTATCAATAATAGACATATCAAAAAGCTTATGAAATGAAACCGGGGGATGTTAAATGAGAATTATAAACATGATTCAATTAAACAGAACCCAGATAATCCAGGCAGCTCAGATATTGACTGATAGTATTCCAGCTGGCTGGCCAACTCTTCAACATGCTTTAGACGAAATACATAATCTTTTACCTCCAGAAAATACCTTGCTCGCTGCTATAGAAGACGGTTCTGTACTTGGCTGGGGTGGTATTCTTGCTCCGACATATAATGGAAATGTCTTCGAAATACATCCGCTGGTTGTCCGCAGTGATAAACGAAAACAAGGTATTGGCAGGGCAATTGTCAAAGCATTAGAGGATGAAGCGAGAAAGAAAGGCGGCCTGACAATATATGTGGGAGCTGATGATGGAACAGGAGATGGTGAGACATCTTTAGCGAACGTTGATTTATATGATGATTTACCAGGAAAAATAACCAGTTTTTCTCCTGGTACACATCAATCTGGTTTTTATTTAAAACTTGGGTATAAGATTATCGGGGTTATGCCTGATGCAAACGGATTAGGGAAGCCGGATATTTATCTGGCTAAATGTTTATGGTAACTTCAGGATGAGTGGACATTAGATAACATGTGGGAAAATCTTGAAAAGGCTAGTATCTTTGCATTATAATAAAAAATAGGATAAATTAGCAAATTAATAGAGTTGTCGTGAGATAATGCGGCAACTCTACTTCTTTAGGAAAACAAATAAAATGAAGGTATGTATTGTGATTTTTACTTCTGTTTCAAACAGGGGGTGATATGTTTATAATGATCGGAATATTAAGCATTGATTTCGATTATTTTATTGATGTATCAGCCCGGGAAAGGGATATGTATTTTCCTCATGGAAGTGATGAGTTGCCAGATGATAAGCTGCAATCCATGTGGGAAAAAAGATACTTGAGATATCCGGAGCTGAAGAAAATAGGAGTGATTGATGACTTTTATTTACTGAAGGAATATCTAAAGGAATTGGATATTCCAGAAGAAAATTTTGTAACGGCTGACAGCCATAAATCTATAAAAAAAACTATTATTGATAAGATACCTGTATCATGCCGGTTAAAGATAGTAAATATTGATTTCCACCATGACTACTATCATTATTATAAAGGTAATGACTATTGTAACTGTGGAAACTGGTTAAGAAGAGTGGTAGAAGAACGGCCTGATACAATAGTATTATGGATCAGGAGAAGAGATTCCCAACTTTATAGCATGGAAGGAATCTTTCCCTTTGAACATACTGATAATATTAAGTCTATTCTTAATGAAAAATTCCATTATGTTTTTCTCTGCAGAAGCCCGGAGTGGAGCCCGCTGCATTTAAAAGATAAATTTGAAGAATTGGCTTCAATGGGTTTATATATGCATAATTGCTCCAGAATCAGGAAAATGATATAATCGGTGTAAATAGGCAGTAAAAATTATGGTTTTTCCGGAAAAAAGGCTGGTAAAATTAAAAAAGGAGACCCTATATCATGGCTAAACACTTTCATGAAAAGCCAAACATGTATGTGTCCCACATACAGTTGAAGGTATCAAACCTGGCCCGTTCACTGGAGTTTTATGAGAAGGTCATCGGCTTCAAGGTCCTGGAGCGGAGTGGAGAAAGGGTTTATTTGACGACTGATGGTAAAAGCAGTCCAGTTTCGTTAGTACAGATAGAGGATGCTGTTCACTTAAGGCGGGGCCAGACCGGCCTTTACCATCTGGCCCTATTACTACCGACAAGAAGGGATTTGGGTAATTTGCTGCAACATTTAATTGATATGGATGTAAGGTTTGGGGGAGGGGACCACCACGTCAGTGAGGCGATATACCTGGAGGATCCGGATGGTAATGGCATTGAGTTATACGCTGACCGGAGTGAAGATAGCTGGATCTGGCAAAATGATGCAGTTTATATGACAACAGAGGCACTGGATTACAGGGATATTCTAGATGCTGGAGATGGGAACTGGACAGGCCTGTCGGAAGGGACTATTCTGGGCTATGTTCATTTATCTGTGGCAGATATAGATGCTACCCGCGATTTTTATACAAAAATACTGGATTATAGTGTTGTGAATGATAAATATAGAAAGGCTATCTTTGTATCAACAGGTAATTATCACCATCATTTAGCTTTCAATGCCTGGTATAGCGAAAAGGGCCTGTCGGCACCGGATAATGCTGTTGGCCTCAAATCTTTTACTATTGTTTTAAAGGATGTGCCTTATGCAGAAGAGGTAAAAAACAAACTAAAAGCAGCAGATTATCCGGTTGAAATCTATGATGAAGAACCCAGATATGGTGGAAAACAAAGTTTCTCAACAGTTGATGATAATGGTTTCCGGATCTTATTTACAGTTGAGGCTGTGTAATATACAATCTTGTAGCCGGGTTTATAGTATTGTTCCTGGAGAAGGCAGTATAATAATGGCCAGGGGCTAATATACCCTTGAATTTCTCGCCACTTGTTGTATAGTAAAGGGAAGTCCTGGGAAAATTTGTTTAATAAAAAAACGAATAGAAAAGGAGACGGAAAACATGGACTGGAAGTATGAAAAAGGCCGTATATACACTATCGATGAAAATAATGAACTGCTGGCAGAAACCACCTTTGCCTATAAAGATAATGATGAGGTAGATATCAACCGTACCTATGTGCATCCCAAATTAAGAGGACAGGGTATAGCAGGGAGGATGATGGGGGTTGTTGCTGAATATTTGAGGGAGAATTCATTGAAGGCGACTGCCTCGTGTTCTTATGCCAATGCCTGGCTGAGGAAACATAGGGAGGCTTATGCAGATATAATCTCTGGGGATTTATAGTTTATAAATGAACGGGTTTAATAATTAAATTTGTAGATTACCATTTAATAGTATATATATAGTACAGAAAAGCTTTATTGGAGGTGTTTGGCTGTGAATATTGTAGAAACACCCTGGGAAAGGACCTATAAGTTTATTTTGTTTGTATTTGGTATCCCATTTTTCTTAGTAGGCATTATAATAAAAATTTTGCCCCTTACAATTAACGGGATTATATGGATTGTTGTTGGCCTGGGCCTTTTAACTAAAAATATTTATAATAAACGTAGACTTGAGACATTGAAAAGAGAAGGCCTATCTTGTGATGGCTCTATAGTAAGAATACATCCTGCCCACATGGTTAAGATCGGGAGTTATGTAACAGCAAAGGTTGAATGCCTTTGCAAAACTGAAAAAGGTGATAAATCCGTCAGGAGTGGTTATTATCTCCTATCTCCCTTAGATAGAAGAGAAGATTTACATGTAAAAATCTACTTTGATCGTAATAATTCAGAAAACTACACTGTTGAACTTTTTCGCAAGGAAACAGGCTTTTAGAAAATCCTCCTAAAAATAGTAAACAATTAAGAGTAAATAGACTAAATGTTTCAATTATGTCTGGAGGTGGAGTATGCAAGAGAATCCACTTTTAAATAAAGTTATAGAAGGAGATTGTCTGGAAGTTATGAAGCTGATTCCGGACAAATCTGTTGACATGGTCTTATGTGATTTACCCTATGGGACTACACAAAACAAGTGGGATTCAGTCATACCCCTGCCAGAATTATGGAAGGAATATCACAGAGTTGTTAAAGATAATGGGGCTATAGTACTTACTTCCCAGGGCATTTTTACGGCTAAACTCATTTTGAGTAATGAGGAGCATTTTAAATATAAGATTGTGTGGATAAAATCTAAGGCAACTAATTTTTTGAATGCCAAAAAGCAGCCACTGCGAAAACATGAAGATATCTGTGTTTTTTATAGAAAACAACCCACCTATAACCCGCAAATGTGGGAAGGAGAGGCTTATAATAAAGGGATAAGAAAAGATCAGCTGACTGGCAGTTATGGTGATTTTGATCCTATAGAGGTGAAAAGTAATGGTATGAGGTATCCTGTTGATGTAGTTTATTTTAAAACTGCCGAATCAGAAGGCCCGGTTTATCATTCTACCCAAAAACCTGTAGAATTAGGAAGATATCTTATTAGGACTTTTACTAATGAAGGAGATGTTGTATTGGATAATGCCTGTGGCAGTGGCAGTTTTCTGGTAGCGGCTAAACTGGAAAATAGGAATTTTATTGGAATAGAAAAAAATGAAGATGAGGTTTTATATAAAAAAGAAAAGATAGATTTAATACAGGTGTGTAATGAACGGCTTAGGGCTGTAGATGAAAATTATCATCTTTTTTTCATTGATGCAAAAAAAGGAAGGTAACTTGCTCTGAAAATTAAAGACACAGGAAAGGAAATGAGGATAATTTGCCCTAATAGTTTTATCTTTCAATAGGGTTCAAGGTGAGGTATAACAAACAAATATGGAAATGGAGGTTATTTGATGAAAAAACTTAATATTTCCTGGGAGGGAATCCACGACAGTACCGGCTACCTGTTTTCTTTTGCAAAATCCCTGGCCTGTGCTGTAAAAAACAGTCCATGGCCGGAATATGCGGAGGAAATTGTAGCAACCAGTGGATTTGCTTTCCGCATGTGGGTATCAGCTGAACTTTGTCCTTCAGCCACCAGTATCTGGGAGTTTGATAAACAAAAGCTGTGGGTAGAAAACGGTGGTTTGACCTGTGATTATGTTGGTCGCTATTGGGGGCAGGAAGATATTGAGGAGGAAAAACGACTGGAGGCCATTGCAAAGATTAAAAGTTCCATAAATAATGGTATCCCTGCTATATCATGGGATATAGGATTGCCAGAATGGGGATTGATTACCGGTTATGATGAAGACGGGCAAATGTTTTCCATATTATCAATAACAGAAGACGATAGTTTTGCAAGTAACCAAATGCCCTTTGCTCTGCTTGGGAAGCGTGAAATTCCATTATTGTCTGTGTTGACAATAACAGGTAAGAGTGATAAAACAGAGAAAGATATTCTATATGATACTAAAAAACTAGCTGTTTCCCACTTGACAGGTGCTGAATGGAGTGATGAAAATGCCAGCGGCCTTCAAGCCTATCCTGCGATAATTAGTTATTTTGAAGAAGAATTTAACCAGGATTTATCATGGAATCTGGAATATTTCCTGGGTACATATGGGGCCTTGAAATATTATGCCTGGAAGTATTTTGAGAAAATGAAAGAAACAGAGCTGGCGGAGTTTTATAAAGCAGTATTTGAAGCATGGCAGGAAGCATTCGAAATAAAAACCAGTCAGGATATAAGCCAGCTGGAAGTACGGTCCAGGATTTCAACATTACTGAAGTCAGCCCATGAGAACGAAATTAAAGCTCTAGACATTATGAGGAGAAGTATTTAATATATGATGAATAATGGCGAGGAGTTGAAAGTCCCCGCCATTCTTTATAAACCTGGTCTTATTTGATTTAAAGATCAACCTTTTGAAATCTCTTTGCTGATATCTTAAAGGCAGCTAACATGCTAAGTGCATAGATTATTATTCCAGTCACCAGTATCGGAAGCTGTTTCAAAATCATAGCTGGTTCAACACTATCCAGCCATTTGAAACCAGGGAAATGGACAATTACCTCCATGATTAATACCCCCAGGGCTGCAGGAATAATGGCCAGAAGAAATGCCTTACCTACCTTATGGGCGGTTTTGAAAAACTCTGTCAGAAAGATAAAATTGAATATGGCGTAAATAATGAAACCAAAACCATAATAGGCAAGATTTGCTTCAATACCGGCCGGGTTACCAGCAGGTAATACACGAAGCCTGAGTATTGCAAAAGGCAGAGAGATAAGTAACTGGGTCATCTGAGCTAAAACCATAAGCAGGCACTTGGCCTTTACAGTATCCCTCTTTTTAACAGGCAGTAAAGAGGTATAGTAGATATCATTGGTTTCCCTTCCATACATGAAGGTGATATAAGGCCCGAGACAACCGAATAAAAACACCATGCCATAGGGATAGGCAGGAACGATTACCAGAACGCCGAGTAGTGTGAAAATAAATAGGTTTGGATGGGCAGCTAGTCTTAATTCCTTGTTTAATAGCTTAAACATCATATCTACTCCTTTCGGTCCGGATCATGATTTCTTCCAGAGATAGGTCAGATTTGTCTCCTGGTTCTTTCAGGTGTTGGAAGGACTTTATAAACTTTGATTTTTCGTCACTACATAAAAGTTGTCCATCTTTAATATAGGTAATATAATCAGTACATTTCTCTAAATCGGTTATGATATGGGTAGAGAAGAGAATACTGATTCCTTTACTCTCAACCAGTTGGCGGAATAAGCCCAGCAAATCATCACGGGATACGGGATCCAGGCCGCTGGTGGGCTCGTCCAGAATCAGTAGCCTGGCATTGTGGGACAGGGCCAGGGCCAGCATATACTTGACCTTCATTCCGGTGGAGAGCTCCTTCACCCGCTTTTCAGGTACGAGGGAGAAGGTTTTCATATATTTCTGGTAGGCATCATCATCCCAGTTGTGGTAAAAGCGTTTTGTAACAGCTGTGATATCTGATAATTTCTTATGATTATAAAAATCTATCCCTCCTAAAACCACACCGATATTCTGTTTGCAATCCTCTTCGTTTTCAAAAAAGTTTTTACCAAACATTTCGACTGTACCGGCATCTGGATTGACTAAATTGAGGATGGATTTTAAGGTTGTGCTCTTTCCGGCCCCATTCTTTCCAATCAGGCCCATTATCTTGCCCTGGGGCAGCTCAAAGCTGATATCCTGTAGCAAAAAATCAGGATAACGTTTTGTAAGCCCTTTTACAGATAATACATTCATATTTTTGCCTCCTTTATTCCTTGAGAAAGTTATCTATAACCATTCCTGTCATTAAGAGAAAGGTATGGTTGTCTATTAGTGCTATTCCTGCATTTCCGGGGGTTGTATCCCCCAGTACTACCAGCCTGTCGCCAGGTTTAAGATTTAAAGTATCCCTGGCAATCTTGGGTAATACAATTTGTCCTCTTTCACCTAAGGTTACTACACCAAAGAGATGTTTATTCTTCGGCGGGATGGGTAAACCTTCTTTTTCTTGATCATGTCGTACCAGATCATTCAAGGAAACATCATATAAATCTGCCAGTGCTTCGCATTTCAGGATATCAGGCAGGGATTCTCCATTTTCCCATTTGGCAACTGATTGGCGGCTGACCCCGATTTTTTCGGCTACTTCTTCCTGGGATAGACCATTACGGTTTCTTAGGAAACGGAGATTAGCAGCGATATTCTTTTTCGGATTATTCATATTTATCATACCTCCTGATTTGATTATAACCTACTATAGGTAGAAATAAAACCAACTGAAATTCACAGAAAATGTTAACTTTGGTTGCGTATAAAAATTAGGAGAGGACCAGGAAAACTGCTGGCGGAGCGGAAGAGGCATAAAAAACCATGTTTTTTATCATATTAATATAAAAAGTTACAAGAAAGGATAATGTTATGAGTAATGATACTGTAAAACTTTTAAGGGAATGCAATGCTGGCTGTAAATCGGCAACCAACAGTATGGAACAGGTCCTGCGGTATCTTGACAATGAAGACCTCAAGAACTTAATAGATGAATATAATGATAAGCATATTAAACTCGGGGATGAATGTCATCAGATGCTAAATGAACTTGATGAAGAGGAAAAAGATCCGGATAAAATGGCAAAAACATTTTCCTGGATCAGTACTGAAGTAAAACTAATGATGGATGATAATTCCCAAAAGATAGCAGAATTAATGATAGATGGTTGTAATATGGGGATAAAATCGCTCAGTAAATATATTAACCAATATAAGAATGCCTCCAATGAAAGTGTGGATTTAGCAAAGAGGCTTATAAAAATAGAGCAGGAATTTATGAATGAGCTACTTAAATATTTATAAAAAATCAGCTTATTATGAAAGGGACTGATATGTTTATTCCTGATCGTATTATCTTTCAAAAAGATTCCTTAGGCTATGAAATATCTCAGAAAATATTAGACCGATTCAAAGATTATAAAAATATAGAGATAATAACTTTGAGTTCAAATAGGTATAAACAGTATATACCTGGTGATGATTTATATTCAATGTATCGTGAAGGTAAAAAAACCTTAATAGTAGGTGTAAAGAAAGGTTTTAAATTCCAGACCTGTAAGCCTTCAGCCCATTACCAACTGCCACTTGTATC
>Ga0209537_1002789_pt1 | contig 16925 bp, 14 predicted proteins | sample BioPla4DNA1_FD_187698 | JGI IMG/M metagenome (GOLD analysis project Ga0209537, IMG submission 187698) | Biogas fermentation microbial communities from Germany - Plant 4 DNA1 (SPAdes) (version 2) | ecosystem: Engineered > Bioreactor > Anaerobic > Digestate | place: Bielefeld, North... | reverse complement strand
ATAGTTGTATCTTTATCCACAGTTATTGGTTTAGCTTTCTTAATCCATCCATTGATTGTTGATTTTGATATGCCATATTCGCTGCTAAGCTCTGCCAAACTCTTACCAGAGTTATAGAGCTCTACAATTGTCTTTCTAAATTCTTCTGTATAATACTTTTGCCCTTTTGCCATTGTAGACACTTCCTTCCCTTTTTATATTTTAAGGCGTTCGGATTTTTGTGTCTACACTAATATACTAACACCATTTCCGTTAATAGCTAAATGAACTTACAAATAGTAATATTGAGCTTGAGAAGGGTGCCTATATAAGACTTTACCAGTATCCAGAGGAGGAAGAGCTGGAGACCAATGCCTATAATAGAAAGGACTTGGTATTAAAGTATGGGGAACTGATTAAAAGTCTAAAAAATCAAGAAGTAATCTATAAAAAATGTTTTAATATAATGAAATATAATTATGAGGAGCTATTAGTTTTAAATCACTTTGATTATGAGAGTTTTAAAAGCAGGTCGGATAGCTCTAACATTGAAAAAATGCATTTACTTAATTTTAAGGATTGGAGAAAAAGCTGGACCGTAGTAAGTAAATTAACTAAAGATTTTAGCAAGGCAAAGGAGACCAGTGAAGCTGACTTTATAGTTCAGTCAAAGATAGGAGAATATACTTATCTAAAGCAAAGCGCATCTTTAATGCTCTTAATATGTGCATTTTTAGGATTCTTCTTTTTCATCGCTAGCTCAGTAATTTTATCCTTTAAGCTGTTTTCAGAAATTGATGATGAAAGACTTAAGTATAAGAAGCTTTCGACTATTGGTATTAAGGATATTGAAATTAAAAAAGCAATTAGCAAAGAATTAAGGCTTATTTTCTTTCTTCCCCTAGTACTGGGGGCAAGCTTGTCATTCTTGTATATTTTCGCCATTACTAGAGGTGAAGATGTTAATACAGTAGAACCGCTTAAGTTTAACCTTTTAGTCAGTACAATATATATGTTTTTTCAGATTGCTTATTATTTAATACTAAGCAGGACCTATAGGGACAAAATCATATCTTCAATATCCGACATCTAAAGCCACAGTAATCGCTTTTTCTTGCTATTTATAGGAGTTAAATTGTATAATGTACTTAATCGGTTTACGACTAAATCTATAAATTAGAAAAGGGGATTATAGTGTATAAGGATAAATTGGAGGTAATAGAGTTTGAAAAGTGGAACAAAAAAATCCTAAATGTTTATTGGATAATTGCATTAATTTCTCTTATTACTGAAGTCATTATTTACTTTTTAGTGGCGGTTCCAAGAGGACATAATAATTTTGCTTATATTGCATCCTTTATTATTAGACCCGCTATATGTAATCTTATACTTCTTTCTGTATCGGAAATTATAAATAAATTGATTAAAGACAAGCACAAGGAAGGGGTCAAGTATCTAATAGTATTGGTTGGGACTTTAATGGCTTTTAACTTAGTACTTGTTCACTTTTCAGTTTCTATGATATATACTTTGTTTCTATTACCTATTATGCTTTCGGTGAATTATGGAAGCCATAAAATAGCAAGATTTGCCATTGTTTTAAATGTTACTATATACATATTATTTGTAATCCTATATTTGCCCACTAAACCTCCGGGTGAAGTAAGTCACAGCCTTACTGATGTGGTTACAACTTTATCAGCAATGATTTCAGCAGCACTAATAGTTAGATCCTTTATTAACAGAACCGATGAAATAATTAATACCTTTATGTCTGTTTATGAAAGTGAAAGAGATTTAGCCTTTAAAAACTTTGCTATGGAATATAACTCTAGAATTGAGCCATTTACAGGCTTGTACAATCATAAAACCTTTTACGAATATTTGAAAAACTTAATTGAGCAAAGTGAAAATTTCAATTTTCCACTAAGCTTAGCAGTGATGGATATAGATAATTTTAAGAAGGTTAACGATACCTACGGTCATAGTTTTGGCGATGAGGTTATCAAAGCTTTTGCAGATATTATTAAAGCTAATACTGGTACAGATGATTATGCTGCCAGATATGGAGGGGAGGAATTTGCTATAATTTTTCCCGATAAGGATAAGCATAAGGCCTTTGAAATTGTAGAGGCTATTAGAAAGCAATTTAATGAGAAGGTTTTTGAAGGAAAAGAAAATGAAAGATTTAGTTTTAGTGCAGGGATAAGAGAGCATTACAAGGGCTTATCTATGGAAGACTTTTTTACACAGGCGGATGCTGCTCTGTATGTTTCAAAATCTGCAGGTAAAAATAGAACAACCATTTACGAAGAGACGGAGGATTCGAAAAAGGATAATCTTTAATTTCAGGGGGCTGCTTTATGATTATCAAAAATGCTAAGGTATATCTAGAAAAGGGCGTCTTTGAAAAGGCCGATATTCATATCAGAGATGATAGGTTTACAGAAAATAATGAAAATGACAGGAACATCATAGATGGGGAAGGATTATATGCTATACCAGGTCTTATTGATATTCATTTCCATGGATGTGCAGGATATGACTTTTGCGATGGAACCTTGGAGGCGCTAGAGGCTATAGCCCATTATCAGGCTCAAAATGGCATTACAAGCATATGTCCTGCCACCATGACTTTAGACGATGAAGCTTTGGAGAAGATATTTATAAATGCAGCTCAGTATAGGAACGAAAAGGGAGCAACCTTAGTTGGTATTAATATGGAGGGACCCTATTTAAGCTATGGAAAAAGAGGGGCTCAAAATCCAGACTTTCTTAGAAGGCCAGATGTAGAGCATTTTCGTAAAATGAATAAACTATCTGGAAATTTAATAAAACTTGTAGCTGTAGCCCCAGAAGTTGAAGGGGCTATGGCTTTTATTAAGGAACTAAAGGATGAAGTGGTTATTTCTATAGCCCATACAGAGGCCGACTACCAAACAGCCTTGGAAGCCTTTAAAAAAGGAGCCTCTCATGTGACCCATCTATACAATGCCATGCCGGCCTTTAATCATCGAGGACCAGCAGTGGTAGGAGCAGCCTTTGACTGTGAAAATGCAAGGGTGGAGTTAATTTGTGACGGTGTTCATGTTCATCCTTCAGTAATACGAGCAACCTTTAAAATCTTTGGTGATGACCGGATAATACTGGTTAGTGATAGCATGATGGCAACGGGAATGGAGGATGGACAATATTCCTTAGGTGGCCAATTGGTAAGGGTACAGGGTGATAAGGCAACCTTAGAGGATGGCACCATTGCTGGTTCTGTAAGCAACCTAATGAAATGCATGCAAAAGGCAATATCCTTTGGAATCCCAGTGGAAAGTGCCGTAAAATGCGCCACTGTGAATCCTGCTAAGGAAATAGGTATTTATGATGAGTACGGTAGTATAACCCCTGGGAAATATGCCAATGTAGTTTTATTGGATGAAGCTTTTAATGTGAAAGCTGTTGTGTTAAAAGGTAAGCTTATTAAAGGGCTAGGGGTTACTTAAATTATAAAGAGGCAGTTGCGCAAGAACTGATTTGTCAGTTGTGCAACTGCCTCTTTTATAAAGCTTGTCCTTATAATCTATAGTAGGAAAGCTATTACAGAATATTGAACTCGGTTTAAGATTTGCTTTCACGCTTCACTGTTTAAGGTTAAATCTATCTAGGGTGAAATGCCGACTATGGCGGAAGAGAAAGGATTAAAGGTTAGTTTTTATAATTATAAGTATTAGAAATTCTCTTCGTAGATTACCTTAGAGTCTTTATCAAGCCCTACGATATTGACTATTTCAAAATTAGTCCCAGCTTCATCAACGGTTAATAGAATTAAGTTTTCATAAAGCTCCTTTTGCTCAAGTTCTTTAATTCTATCATCTATTTTAATTGTACATTTTACAGATTTCAAAGAGGTTTCTAATAAGCTTTGTTTTTTTTGTCATAGGTTATCACCATCCTTAACCGGAATCTCAAAGCTCATTTTTCTGTTGAAATAGTCATAATCAAGAATTATTTTTGAAGCGTTTGAATTTAGATTATCAAGCTTTATCATATATCTTGACCCTAGAAAGTTACTCTCATTAATATATTCAGGAGAATATAGGTTGCCTTTATCGTCATAAACATCAAAGGGATTCATTGCGTTTACATTAGAAAAAGGCCTATTGAAGTCATGATAATATATATAAACAATACCCTTTTTATCTACCACAAGTTTTTCTATGGTTACAGTCCTAGCATCAATTTTATTTTTTTTGTTAACCTTAATAGAGTATGCTATATCCTGCTTTTTAGGTGAATCTTTCAAAGGAGCAAAAGTGCTGTAAATTTGAAAGCCTATCATAAAAACAATTAAAACACTCAAAATCACTATAGCAGTATTTACAGTGTATAATGCCCAACCTAAATAAGGCTTATGTTGCTTATTTAATTCTTTACCTAGATCAGTAGGATTTCCCATGTTTTCTATTGCTTTTGAAATAGCACTTTCTTCATCATAACCCTGGTCTATGTAGTCCTTGATGCGATCTTCTATATGATTTTTAAGCTCTTCCTTAATATATTTATGAGCCTTTTTGTATTTTATATGGCTACAGACTTCATTTAAAAAATCATCTACATTATGCCAGGGCATAGACATCACCCCCAATTACCTTATTTACTTTTGAGATAAAAAACTTCCATTCCTTTTTCTTAAGCTCTAAAATGTATAAATTATACCTAGATTCTCGAGGTATGTCAACATTATTTTGTATATAATTACATATTATAACTGGAAAACAAAGAGCAAGTTGACTATTATTGGGCAAAAATGTCATATATAAAGGTGTTTTGTAAATTCTCTTTTAATTAAGCTATAGAAGTATTAACAATAATCATAGTTCTATGCAGTATCTTTTTAGCTAATGCTTTAGCTTTGACCAATACAGGCTTATTGACTACTATTCCATTCTATTTCCAGAGGGATATGTCTTGAGGAATATGAATTATATACTTATTAGGCCAGTTACCTTTGAATATATTGATACATTAAAAGTAACTATTGCATTTTCATCAAATAAGAAGAATTAAATTTATAGGCCTTTATTATGATGGTGGGAGAAGGCATATGTAGGAAAATATTATGACAGATACAGACGGGATGAATATGGAAAGTGTTGCATTATGGGCATAAGTTATTGGGCAATAAATATTGTAAAGGTATACCTTCAATGCTAAAATATATATATATATTAAAAATGTAATAAATTTACAATTATAAAGGGGTGAAAAAGTGAGATGAAAGCAATGAGGATTTTTGGGCTTAGTCTTGTAATTACTATCAGTGCATTAGCCTATACGGAAACTAGGGCAGAGGTAGTTAATATAGATAATGAATACACCCAAACAGAAGAAGAAACAGAATTTCTAAGAAAAACAGATCTTAACTTAGATATGTCTATAGATATGAAGGACTTAGCTTTAGCAGCAAAAAGCTATAATAAAAAAGACAAACTAGCGGATATAAATAAGGATTTTTTAGTAGATGTGTATGATTTGACCTTTATATCTAGAAATATGGACAAGTTTTATGAGGAAGGTGGCCATATACAGTCTGGCGGCAGTGTAAATTTCAGAAATGGTCCCGGTGAAAGAGAACCGATATTTTATACCTTAGAAAATGGAGAAGCTCTGACTATAATAGGGAAAAGTGATGATTGGTATCAGGTTCGTCATAATGATAAGGTTGGCTATGTTGCAGCACAATTTGTGGTACCAGATCTTGCTCAAAGAGGCTTTGATACCTATGGTTCATTGTCCTTAAACCAATATGAGCAATTCAAGCGAGACGGCTACAGCTTTGTGGCTAGATACTATAGTACTACGGATTCAGCTAAGAGGCTAACAAGGGAGGAAGCTCAGGCAGCATCACAGGCAGGGTTACAGTTGGTGGCAGTTTATCAGGACTATAATAATAAGGCGGAATTATTTAATTATGAGTACGGAGTTGCTCAAAGTACAGAAGCTATTAAACAAGCAATAGAAGTTGGACAACCTCCCTCAGTGGAAGGTAAGCCTTCAGCTATATATTTTGCAGTGGATGAAAGGAATGTAGGGGATATTCCCTTGGAAAATATAGAAGAGTACTTTAGGGGCATTAAGGATACAATGGACAAGTTTTCTGCCAATGATCCTGCCCAAAGAAGATGGGATATAGGTGTTTATGGAGATTATAGAATAGTAAAGCATTTGCAGGAAAAGTTGGGCTCAGAGCTTTATGTATGGCAAACCTCCATGGGAACAGGTCAGCCGAACTATTACTCTAAATATTTTAACTATAATATTTATCAAAATTTACATGAGATTAACCGTAATGGTATAAGTATAGATGAGAACTACAGTAATGTAAGAGGGGATTTTGGAGGCTTTACTGTTGATTATTAAAGGATAGGCTAAGAACTACAAAGGTTAGTATCTTTCAGCTGTGCTTAGGGAGCCTTCATAAACTACACTCTACTAGAAGTATAAATTACAAAGCTAGCTTCATAATATAATTAAGTAAACTAATATTATTGGGAGGCTATAAAATGATTTTCCCAGAAAAATTAAAAAAGGGTGACACTATAGGAGTAATTGCACCATCCTCACCAGTTACAAAGGAAGAGGCAGATTTATGTAAGGCTCTAGTGGAGGATATGGGCTACAAGGTTAAGATGGCTAGCTGTGTGTATAGGTCTATTCATGGCTATTCTGCTGGTACCGGTGAAGAAAGGGCTAAGGATATAAATGATATGTTTGCATGCAAAGAGGTTAAGGCCATATGGTGCATAAGAGGTGGAGATACAAGCTCCCATGTTATGGATAAAATAGATTTTGAGATAATCAAGCAAAATCCTAAAGTATTCATAGGTTATAGCGATGTAACAAATCTTCATGTGAATATTAATCAAAGGTGTAATTTAATAACCTTCCATGGACCTATGATAAAATCCGATATGCTTAAAGGCTTTGATGACTTTACTAAGGACAGCCTTGAAAAAGCATTAACTATGGATAAGGAGTTAATTTTAGAAAATCCCAAAGGTGAAGATTTTAAGGTAATGGTAGAGGGGCAGGCAGAAGGATTAATTGTAGGAGGAAATTTATCCTTACTAACCTCTATGATAGGCACTCCTTATGAGGTTGATACAAGAGGAAAGATATTATTTATTGAGGATGTGGATGAGCCAGTAAGAAAATTGGATAGAATGATGTATCAATTAAAATACTCGAAAAAACTAGATATGGCTGCAGGAATAATATTCGGTGATTTCACCGATTGTGTAAATACAGTAGACAAAAGCTATGATGTTATAGAAATGTTAAAGGAGTTACTAGCGGACTATGACAAACCAGTAATGTATAACATAAGATCTGGCCATTGCCATCCAATGTCTACAATTCCATTAGGGACTAAATGCACAATGGATACAGGTTCTAAAAACATAAAGTTTACTATTTAATATCAGTAAAAAAGAGGTTACTTTATAGGTACCTCTTTTTTATTGTTAGAGAATTTTATATTTTAAAAAATGTGTATGAAAGATGGACGGATTTTTAATTAAATGTAGTGGGGATGAACTTATTATAAACAATAATACCAAATTATTGAATATAAGGATAACGTTTACTAGAATAAAAGTGTAAATAAATTATGGGGATGGAGGGATGAACTAAATGCTAAATAGGTTAATTAAAAGGAAGAAGCTTATTTTGCTTGGAGTAGCCATAGGCTTGATAGCTGTTTTACCTAATGTAGAAGCCTTTGCATATAATTGGACAAGGACCATGAGAAAAGGATCTAGTGGAAATGACGTTAAGGAAGTGCAAATCCGTGTGGCAGGATGGGCATCAGATAGTCCAAGCCAGAAAAACATAAAGATAGATGGAATATATGGGGAAGAAACTAAGGCAGCGGTTATTCGCTTTCAAAAAGCTTATGGCCTAACCCCTGATGGTATAGTTGGTCCAGCTACTCAAGCTAAGCTCAATGAATTAGAGAATATGGATGGCTCCACCAAGAATTTTGACTGGAGTGAGTTCTATTCCCATGATGGTAAGGGCTTTTCTTCAGGAAAGGTAAGCTCTGCACAAGTAAAGGAAAATATTCGACGAACAATGTACAAGCTTGAAGCCCTGAGAAAAAAAGCAGGAAACAGACCGGTTTATGTAAACTCAGGCTTCCGTAGTATAAACTACAATAATCTAGTAAAAGGATCCTCTAACTCAATGCATATGTATGGTGTTGCAGCAGATATTCAGGTTAGCGGGAAAACTCCCTATGAAATTCAGCAAATAGCTAAAACCTGTGGCTTTAGCGGCATTATTAGATATAGCAGCTTTGTCCATGTTGATAGTCGACAGGAATATCCTTATGGTTCTGCCTCCTGGTATTGGCCATAAACCATAAACATAAATAGATTTTGCTAATTACATACCCCACTTGCAGGCTTCGGAGCTTTATATTAATAAAGCTTCGGAGTTTTTTTATCGATCCCTTACATCTGTAATTGATGATAGTCAATTTTCAGTAGACTAATATCGCTTTCAAGAGTAGAATATTAATAATATACAGATGAAGGAGGACTTATAATGGCAAAGGAATTAAAGGATAGAAAAGATGTAGAAGAAGCTCTTACCTGGGATTTATCTGCTATTTATTCTTCTGAAGATGAGTATAATGCCGCTATAAAAGAACTGGAGGAGCTTGCAAAAGAAATTGAAAAAGAGTTTAAAGGGAAGTTAAACACTGCAGAAAATATTAATAAGTGCTTGGATAAGCTTAGAAAAGTAACGGAGATTATCGATTTGACTGGAAACTATACAGAGCTGTCTCTGTCAGTAGACCATACTAATAGTGATAATGTGGATAGGTATATGAGATTTTCTAACACCATGGCGCAGATTTCTAGCAGTTTAAGCTTTATAGACAGTGAAATAATACAAGGGGATGAAGGCCTAATAGATGAAGCTATTAAAGAATCAAAGGAAAACAGGATTTACTTGGAGGAGATAAAAAGGGCTAAGCCTCATGCCTTGCACCCTGAAGCAGAAAGAGTGCTAGCAGCTTTATCTGGAACCCTAGAGGCTCCATATAGTATTTATGAGCAGGCTAAGCTGGCAGACATGAATTTCAAAAGCTTTACTGTTGATGGAAAGGAATATCCTCTAAGCTTTGTGCTTTTTGAAAATGAATGGGAATATGAGAATGATTCAAAGTTAAGAAGGGCAGCCTTTGAAGCCTTTTCAGCGAAATTAAGGGAATATCAGCATGTTGTCGCAGCGGCCTATCAAACTCAGGTGCAAAAGGAAAAAACTTTGGCAACCCTCAGAGGCTTCGACTCTGTAATTGATAGCCTGCTATTTCCTCAAAAGGTAGATAGGGAATTATATAATAGGCAAATAGACATAATAATAGAGAAGCTAGCTCCCCATATGCGAAAGTATGCTAAGCTGCTACAGAGGATTCACAAGCTAGACGAAATCACCTTTGCAGATTTAAAGCTGGCAGTGGACCCAGAATATGAACCAGCGGTAAGTATAGAAGATTCAAGAAAGTACGTTGAAGGAGCATTAGCTGTATTAGGGGAAGATTATTTACAAATAGTAAAAAGGGCCTACGATGAAAGATGGATAGATTTTGCACAAAACAAAGGAAAGTCCACTGGAGCCTTCTGTGCTACTCCTTATGGGGTTCATCCTTATATTTTATGCTCCTGGAACAATAAAATGAGTGAAGTATTTACCTTAGCCCATGAGCTTGGACACGCAGGACACTTTACTTTCTGCAATGAAAATCAAAATGTGTTTGGCAATAGAGTATCAACTTATTTTGTAGAGGCGCCTTCAACTATGAATGAGATGCTCATGGTAAACTATCTCTTGCAGACTAAGGATGAACCAAGGTTTAAACGATGGGTATTATCATCCTTAATAAGTAAAACCTATTATCATAACTTTGTAACTCATCTTTTAGAGGCAGCTTATCAAAGAGAGGTTTACAAAATCATCGATAAAGGCGGCAGTGTACAGGCAGATAAGCTTAACGGAATAAAGAAGGAAGTATTAGAAAAGTTCTGGGGTGGCGAGGTAAAAATAATTGATGGAGCAGAGCTTACTTGGATGAGACAGCCCCACTATTATATGGGCCTATATCCTTACACTTACAGTGCAGGCCTAACTATAGCCACAGAGGTAAGTAAGAGAATATTAAAGGAAGGTCAGTCTGCTGTTGATGATTGGAGAGAGGTGCTGAAGGCAGGAGGCAGCAAGACTCCAGTAGAGCTAGCCAAGATGGCAGGAGTAGATATCACAACAGATAAGCCTCTCCTTAATACTATTGAGCATATTGGCAATATAATTGATGAAATAATTGAACTAACTGAACAAATAGAAGGTAAAAGGTAAGCTACCCACTGACACCCTTAATAAATTTTTAAATATTATATATTAAAGAAGAGTTTTAACGGTAAGTGGGTAAAGGGAGGTGAACCTGGTTTACTAGCAGCAATATAGAAATCAAATGGACTAGGGAAAAATGAGACTATTAGAGATAATACTAATTCTCTTTGCAATAACTTATGTAATTTTATTTTATATTGGATATTTTAAAAGGGTTACTAGAATAAGATATACTGGTCTAATAGCTGTAAGTCTTTTTATACTTCATAGGATTACTGAAGGTACTCGTTGGCAAATGTATCCTATCTATTTTATTATTTTATTTAGTATTATCGTGGTTATTGTGGGCAACATTGATTTTGAAATTTATAATAAAATCTATGGAAGAAAAGCTGTTAGAATATGCAGTATAATCCTATTATCTATATTAATAGCGCTTTCTGCAGTAGCTTCATATATGTTTCCCTTATATAATTTAATGAAGCCAAGTGGACCGTACAAGATAGGCACTATATCTTTTGATGCAGTAGATATGGAGAGGATATGGCTGGATAGGGACAATGAATATGGAGGGTGGCAACAGTTAAAATAAAGTTATAAAACTTTATAAAAAACTCTTGATTTTTTATAACGTATATGTTATAAAAAAATTAGGGGTGAGATTTATGAAGTATTATACAATAAGCCAATTTGCAAAATTAATTGGAAAAACGACACAAACATTAAGGAACTGGGATAAGGAAGGTGTATTAAAGCCACATCATGTTACAGCAAGTGGTTACAGATATTATTCACAAGAACAACTTAATCATTTTTTAGGACTTAAAAATCAACTACCACCTAATCGTAAAATTGTAGGATATTGCAGAGTGTCTAGCAATAAACAAAAAGATGATTTAGAAAGACAAATTGATAATGTTAAAACTTATATGGTTGCTAAAGGTTATCAATTTGAAATTATAAGTGATATTGGTAGTGGAATTAATTACAATAAAAAAGGACTAAATCAGTTAATAAATATGGTAACTAATTCAGAAGTTGAAAAAATAGTGGTTTTATACAAAGATAGATTAGTTAGATTTGGATTTGAACTAATAGAAAATCTTTGTAATAAATACGGTGTTACTATTGAAATTATAGACAATACCGAAAAAACAGAAGAACAAGAATTAGTTGAAGATATGATACAGATTATTACTGTATTTAGTGCTAAATTACAAGGAAAACTAGCAAACAAAGCCAAGAAAATGATTAAGGAGTTAATTAATGATGATTAAGTCAATTAAAATTCAATTAAAACCTAATAATAAACAAAACACTAAACTATTTGAATGTGCAGATGTGGCAAGATGGGCATATAACTTTGCTTTAGCTACAGAACAAGAAAACTACAAAAACGGTGGAAAGTTTTTAAACGATGGAGAACTTAGAAAAAGATTAACTGAGTTAAAGAAACAAAAAGAGTATGCTTGGCTTAACAACTACTCAAATAATATAACAAAACAAGCTATTAAAGACGCTTGTAGGGCTTATAAAAATTTCTTTGAAGGCAGAGCAGAGTTTCCCAAGTTTAAATCAAAAAAGAAAAGTAAACCAAGTTTTTATGTTGATACTACGAAAATTAAAATAACTGATACACATATAAAGTTAGAAAAATTAACTATTTCTAAAAAGAGTAATAAACAAAAACTAAACTTTGTTAAACTTGCCGAAAAGGGCAGGATACCTGTAGGAGAAAATATTAAATACTCTAACCCAAGAGTAACATTTGATGGAGTAAATTGGTGGTTAAGTGTAGGAGTAGAAGAAGTTGAAACTAAACATCAAGAATACACAGATGGTATAGGTATAGACTTAGGAGTAAAGGATTTAGCTGTTATAAGCAGTGGACAAAAGTTTAAGAATATAAACAAATCAAGCAAAGTTAAGAAGTTAGAGAAAAGACTTAAAAGATTACAACGTAAGTTGTCTAACAAATATGAGTTAAATAAAATTGAGTTAGAAGGAGGTGAATACCGTTACAGAAAAACAAATAATATAAAGAAGTTAGAATTCCTTGTTCAAAAGACACATAGAAGGCTTAAGAATATTAGGCACAATTATATTCATCAAATAACTACATCTTTGGTGAAAGCCAAGCCAGAGTATGTGGTAATGGAAAACTTAAATACTTGTGGAATGTTAAAGAATAGAAAATTATCTAAAGCAATACAAGAGCAAACATTCCATGAATTTAAAAGGCAAATGGAATATAAGTGTGCTTGGAATAATATTAAGTTTATACTTGCAGATAGATTTTATCCTTCATCAAAAACCTGTAGCAGTTGTGGAACTATAAAAGATAAACTTTCTTTATCAGAAAGAACTTTTATATGTGATGAGTGTGGCTGTAAGATAGATAGAGATTTAAACGCAAGTATAAACCTAAAGAATTATGGTAAATCAGTAGCATAGCACTTAAAGCAGTTATTGATATGTACCCATACGTTAGTGGGGAATTTAAGCCTTCGGAGTGTCAAACAAACAGGAGTAGCTTAGGTGAAACTGGACACGATGAACAAGGAAGGAAACATAAACTTTTATAATGTTTTTATAGAGTTTTATAAGTTTTCTGTAACGGAAGAAAGCTTAGAATTCAACTGTGGTATCCTGCAGACCAGGTGGAAGGCTATAAGCTAAGTCCTTGGCTGGAGGAGGGAACTGAAGTAGCAGATTCTATAAGCAGATTGGCTGGCTTTCCTGAATTTTTGTTAAGACCTACTACTATGATTAAATCTAATTCCTACAAGGGAGCACCTCTTAGTTTAACTAAGGATAAGTACCCTGTAGTAATTATTTCTCATGGACTAACAGGCCTTAGAAGTCTCCACACCGATTTGGCTGAGATGCTGGCCAGCAACGGATATGTTGTGGCAGCAATAGATCACACCAATGTAGCAGCTGTCACAGTATTTGATGATGGAGAAGCAGTCTATCTAAATAGCCAGGTCCTTTCCCTAGGAGCAGACAGAGAGGTTTTCTTATCTGATGGAAATAAAGTATTAAATGTATATGCAGAGGATATATTGTTTACTATTAACACCTTGGAAAGAATCAATATAAATGAACTGTCTATGTTTAAAGACAGGCTGGATTTGTCTGCTATTGGACTTATAGGACATTCTGCTGGAGGTGGAGCTGGAGTTTTAGCTGCGCAGCAAGATAGCAGAATTAAGGATTTAGTGGGCTTTGATCCTTGGTTGGAGCCTCTAGGAGAAAAAGCTATTAGTAAGGGACTTAAAGTTCCTGCACTCTTTTTAAGAAGTCAGCAGTGGAAAACAGACCCTAACAGTAAAAATCTATTTCCTCTCTTAAAAAGCTGTAAGGCCTTCAGAGAATTGTATCAGATAAATGGAACAACCCACTTGGATTTTACTATGGTATATATGTATTCCCCCTTAAGTAAGCCCTATGGATATTCTGGACAGTTAGATGGAAATAAAAGTTCTTTAATAAGGCAGGACTTTGTTTTAAACTTTTTTAATAAATATCTTATAGTTACAGAGCCCTATGTAGAAATAGATAATATGCTGAGCAAGTATTCTGAAGTTGAAAAAGTTGATTATCAGGCTCAAGAAAGTTATTAAAAAGGGTCTGCTGCATAATTAGCTGATTAGCTAGTTATGTAGCAGACCTTTTATGTGCTAGGTCACTTGCACAGCTTGTCCTAATATTTCTACCTTTGCATCAACACTTATTTAAAACAAAGCAACATAGAGAAAAAGCTGCTATGGCTCTTTTAAGTTTAAATCTCTCATTTTTTAAATAATTTATAAAAGCCATACTCTCCAGCAAAAGTAATCCAAGCAAAGAAATTGTTCATACCAGTGATTTTAACTAAGCCCTTTAATAGACCTAAAACATCTTCAATAGAGTCATCATTTACAAGATAGGTCCAGGTTGCTTCAGGGGCCTTTATTCTTTCTTTAAGCTCATCAAAGGTTGTATTGGAAAGTTCCAAACTTTTATAATCATTCCTGATAGCTTCCTCTATCTCTTCCTTAAGCACATCAAATTCCTCTATAAGCTTCAGCTGAAATTCTCTTAAAGGGTCCTTGCCTCCTATAGCTTTCAAGTGTATTCCATGACGGAGATTGGCAGCCTTATCAAGATAGTCTGCCCATAACTCATCCATATGAAACAATCTTAGTCTTCTTTTAAAGCTTTCAATTTCCTCTAAGCTATATTTTGCTTTCAAATCTTCATACAACTTAGGAAAATCTTTTTCTAGGACTTCATCCTTAAAGCGATGGTGTAGTATTTCCATACGGATATTATATAAGTACTGTCTAAGCTCATTTAAAAGTATAGAATAATCATACAACTCTTTTCTTATATCATAGTTATGGCCTTGAATAATTCTTTGAACCTGACTAATTTTCTTAGCATATATGGGATTAAACAGAGCGTACTCCTGTTTTTTAGGATAAAATTCTTTGGGCATCATGTTTTCAATTCCATACTTAACCATAAGGTCATCCTCTAAGCTGACAAAGAAGCGGGTAATACCTGGATCTCCTTGACGGCCAGCTCTCCCTTTTAATTGCTTATCTATTCTTAAGCTTTCATGCAAATTGGTACCAATAACATATAGACCACCAAGGTCTTTTATTTTTTCCTTATCATGCCCCTGGGGCCCTCCTAATATAATGTCAACACCTCGGCCCGCCATATTGGTTGAAACAGTTACCGCCCCTAAAACTCCAGCCTTTTCAATAATATGGGCCTCTAGTTCATCATTTTTTGCATTTAGTACCTGACAGCTAATGCCTTCTTTCTCTAAGAGCATAGCTAGGTGGTCAGATTCCTTAACGCTGCTTGTACCTATAAGTATAGGCTGCCCAGTGGAGTGTACCCTTCTTATTTCTTCAACAAGGGCCTTATATTTAGCTTCCTTATGGGTAAACACATAGGGAGCACAATCTATTCTTTGGGATTTTACATTAGGAGGTATTACCACAATCTCCTTCTGGTAAATTTCAAAGAATTCATCGGCAGAATCCATAGCGGTACCGGTCATGCCAGCAAGGTTTTCATATTGTTTGATAAAATGCTGCAGGGTAATTTGGGTCATAATTCGGCCTTTAGACTGAATTTCTAAGCCTTCCTTACATTCTAAGGCAGCTTGGACACCATCCGGCCAATGTCTGTTTTCAGCTATCCGGCCAGTGAATTCGTCTACCATTTCAATTCGTTTATTTCTTACTATATAGTCTATATCCTTTTGAAGTAACGCCTCAGCGTAAAGGACGCAATTCACCTGCTGTAAAAGGTTAAAGTTTTTTTCAGTATAGAGATTACCGCAGCCTAAGTATTTTTCAATACGGTCAATGCCTTGGTCCGTTAAATAAACATTTTGAGCATATTCATCTATTTTATAGTCTACCTTAGGTATTAGTGAGGCTACTGCTTCTCTAACTCTTTTAAGATTGCTGCTAGATTCTTTAGTGTTCACAGCTATTACTAGCGGGATTCTAGCCTCGTCTATTAATATGGAATCTGCTTCATCTACAATAGCAAAGTAAAAGGACCTGTGAATTAAGTCTTTTTTATCATAGCAAAGAGAATCTCTAAGATAATCAAAGCCTGCCTCTTTGGCAGTGACGTATGTAATATCCTTAGCATAGGCTGCCCTCTTTACCTGAGGGTCCATATCTTCCTGCACAAAGCCTACGCTTATCCCTAGCATCTCATAAATAGGTCCCATCCAAAGGGCATCTCTTTTAGCCAAATAATCATTGAAGGTTAGAATATGTACACCTTTTTTATAAAGACTATTCAAATAGGCAGGAAAGACTGCCACTAAGGTTTTCCCTTCTCCAGTATTCATTTCAATGATGGCTTTATTATTTAAGGAAATTGCTCCTAGCAGCTGCACATCGTAGACCTCGAAGCCAAGGGTTCGTTTTGTTGCTTCCTTAACTAGGGCAAAGGCTCTCACAAGTAGGCTATCTGAGGAGGATCCAGCTAGAGCTTCTTCTCTTAATTTATTAGACTCCAGCAATAAAGCTTCATCCCTTAGAGAACTAAAATCTAAACTCTTTATCTCTTCCAATATTTTTCTATATTTGCTTATAGCATTAGTTTTTGTATTCATAAAGTCTCCTTACTCAGAAAGTTATATTACTATTTTATAATTATTACCTATTATATGCAATAGCTTTAGGTATAGATAAAAGTTGATATTAAGAATTGTTGAGAAAGCTGCTCATGGGTCAATATAATTCGTATATATTATAAAGAAAGTTTTTTAATCATAAGATGAAAGGGAGGATTTTTATGTTAAGGCTATTAGGAGTTATTGTTTTAGTTATTTTGGTTTCTACCTTTATTACTTACGGTCTAAATAGAGTTTTCAAAAAAATAAAGTTTATTAAATATATTCCTGCGCTAATAACTTTTATCATCATGGTGAATAACATAATGATTACTAGAAGCGGTAAGAGAGAGGGCTTTGCAGATTTGGCAGCCATAATAGTAGCAATGATGTGCTTTGCAGC
>Ga0209537_1002781_pt1 | contig 16941 bp, 12 predicted proteins | sample BioPla4DNA1_FD_187698 | JGI IMG/M metagenome (GOLD analysis project Ga0209537, IMG submission 187698) | Biogas fermentation microbial communities from Germany - Plant 4 DNA1 (SPAdes) (version 2) | ecosystem: Engineered > Bioreactor > Anaerobic > Digestate | place: Bielefeld, North... | reverse complement strand
ATACGAGTTCTAATGTTGCGTGCCCAGTCTGCTATAGATTTATTCTGTTTTAATTCAAGCATTACGGCAATATCGCCGTAATCAATATCCATATCCACCAAACAAACTCTTAACCTCTGCCCATTTATACTGCTCAAGGCATAAGTAACGGCTAATTCTTTAGCAATAGAGGACTTCCCTACTCCTCCCTTAGGGCAGTGAACTGCAATAGTTGTATTTTGAGGAATTCTTACTATACCATTATTTGGTCTGGATGTTCCTGGGTACTGATTTATTCCACCTTTTTGATTAGTGTATCCATATGGTTGCTGATTGTTATAGAATTGTTGATTACCATATGGCGAATTTTGTTGTCCATACGGATTAAACTGTTGTTCATAAGGTTTATCATATGGTGGCTGATACTCTTGTGGTGGTGTTGTATCAAACTGTTTTGACCTAAACTCATGCATTTCACCTGTTTGATGCCCCATGTCCCCTAAATTGTCTATCCGCACATTTTCGGGATTTTCGATATTCCCTCTATTCATGTTTTCATATTGATTTTGATAAGGCATACCAAAAGGTGGCATGTTAGGATTTCTATTTTGATATGCATTAGGATTCATGCCGAAATTTCCTTGATTTTGGGTAGCCGAAAAAGGACTGCCATCTTTTTCAATTTCAGCAATCAAAGCATCCACACTATATGGTTTTATCAAAACCCCATTTGCCCCACTTTGATTTAGTGAGACAAATTGATATGGGTCATTGTTTTCTAAAACACAAATAATTTTAGCAAATGGAATTTTTTCTTTTATATTTGCTATAGTTTGCTTTATATCAGAATTTGGCATCAAAGAATTTACATTAAGAACAATGGCACCATAATAATTACTGCCACTGTTAATTCTATTCATTGCCTCTAATAAATTAGTTGAATGTTCTACCTTATATTCTGGCTTCAGCATAAAATGAGAAGATATTTGCTGAAACCAATGCATATCATTTTCGATGAAAAGAATAGCATTCATCTGTATCCCTCCTTAAACTATTCTTATGCTGTACTTTTTATTTTTATGGTCCCACATCATTGATAACTCCACTATTTTTTAATTCTAATGTTGTTATAGAACCTTTTGTAGTTTTTTCAGCATAGTTACCATCGTTATATGGAAGTACTGTTAATCCAACTTTTCCTGTTGTATGCAAGGTTAAATAAATTGCTTCCGCATGTTCAGGTTCTACACCAATGGTAACTTTTTCTATATTGTCATATTCATCTTTTTTCACATCGACTATAGGGACATTTTGTAATAACAATTTTGTAACAGTTACTTCATCTGCGGTGATAATATCCGTAGGTTTGAAACCATTTGTAATAAATACTTGTTGAAGTTCAGGAAGTAATGCTGAAACAGGAAATCCCTGTCCATCAAAGGTATCTTTCAAGTTTTTAAAACTGTATTCATATGTTCCATAAACATTTACTTTATCATTCTTATTAACAACGTCACTTAAACCAGTTATTTGTTCGGATGTAAGAGTTACTGCCTCAAGGTCATATGTTGTCAAAATTTCATTATTTCTCAAATCTCCAGTTTTGGCTATATCATAGGAGAATATAGGTTTTCCAGGTTTTAAAGAATCTTTAACATACATTTCATTTATCTCATCAAAGTCAGTAATAAGATACTCATTGGCTAATGATTTAGGAATTTCTTTCATTACAATTGTTCCATCAGTGAGCATATCTTGAGTGATTTTGGTGCCTGATTGAATAACACCCTCTGTAATAAATGCAGTTGTTGTATTAAGGTTTAGATAAACAAACAGTCCTATAGCCACTGCCGCAGCAACAAAAACTACAATGATAATAGAGTTTGAATTACCCTTTCTGTTAAAAAATTTCATTAATACCACCTCCAAAAAATTTTAAGGTTTAACCATTATATTTTTGAACTATTCTAAAATCAATCTTTATTTGATAAAATAAAAAGATTTTTGTATAAAAAATATTCCTTTTACTTTACCAGAATTATATTGATATTTTATCTGAAATCAAATTTTAAATAAATAAAAAAATGCCAGAGTATAAATGCTCTGGCATTTTCAATTTTTATGAATCTTTTTTTAATTCCCTTAAGAACATAATATTGGCTAATTCTGCGTCTGATGGTTTTTCTACATCCAAACGGTTAACTTGTACCAAAACTGGTTCTGATTCTTTATAGTCAAATGTTCTGGATGACCTGCAAACAAACCAACCTGTTGGACATTTTGGAAAGAATTTTTTAATTGAACGGTCATCGTATCTTTCTTCACGACCTAGTGCCGTCATCATAATATCAATATCTTCTACTATTGTCATTCTTCCTGCAAATAACAAACCGGAGTTTGCAATAATAGATGTTGGCATCTTGGATGGCTGTTGGGTAATACTGAAGACAAATAATCCAAGACCTGCTGCTTGGTCAAGCATTTCTTCAAAAATTGATTGTCCTTGAATACCGCCACTTGCATCATGCTGAGTTTCACCTTGTAATACACGGTTTGCCTCTTCCACAACCAGTACAGTTTCATACTGGTCATCTGCAAGGAAGTTACCTGGGCAATATTTTGCATACATATAGATAGAGGCTGTTATAAAACCGAATATAAATGCCATATTATTAGACTGAATTTTACCAGATTCTAGTACAACAACATCATCTGCGCCTAATAATTCGTCAATAGACATTCCATCAGTTTGACAATATAATTTGTAAAGCACACCGTTTTTCCATGCAAATCTTCCTAAACGGTCAAGAACTTTATCAACAGCATCGGCTTTATCTCTACCAAACTCTTTGTTTTCCTTCTTTGCATTCAATAAATTGTAAGCATCCGCCAGTGTTACTCTTGAACTTCTTAATGAAATTTCAGCAGGGTCATCTGTTTCAAATACTCCTTCCCTATCGTATAAGGATTTTATTGTATCCAGCATGATTGTTACTGAACGGATACCTAACCCATATGCACGGCAGAATACATCAATCAATGTATCCAAGTGGAATTCAGGGTCAACACCATACGGAACTTTCATTGGGTTCAGTTTAAATGGGAATTTGTTTGGGTCTCCCATTGAGTATATTCTAAATCTCTCAGGTTCAACAAATCTTGCAAGTTTACGCCAGTCTTCTTTGGGGTCCATTGCAATAATTCTTAGTCTCTTTTGTTTAGGTCCTCTTCTTATATGGTTAGCCATTTCTGCAATGAGGCGAAGTGCGGTTACAGTTTTACCTGAACGAGAACCTCCGCATACCAATCCATGCATTATCATGTCATTTGCAATTCTATAGTCAAATGGTGTTCTATAACCATTATCTACTGACCATCTATAACCTGACAAAATTTTTCCTATATAGATTTCTCCACGCATTTCAGAAGGTACGGCTAACTCTGGGATATTTTGAATATCTGCAAAAAGACCACCGTCACTCAAGCGGATAACATGTGTATAAGCAGTTAATTCTCCAGAATTTAATATAGTTGAATATTTATATGATTCTAATTGTCCGAATCTATCCATTTCTCTCTTTGTACAAGCAGAGAAAGCATTAAAGTGATATAGTAAGTGGGCATTCTCATCATCTTCAAATTCTAACACCTGTAAAGGACAAATCATAGCAGAAGGACTATACCATGCGAATTTTGTTGCCGTTTTCGCTGCATTTTTTGCGTCTTCTGTTTCAGTTGCAATATACATATCAGTAAAGAATGCACCTGTTCCACCGTGAATTGCTGTTTTTAATCTTAATTTTTGAAAATCTAACAATTCTACTATATTTTGTACTTCACTATCAATAAATTGATAAGTTTTACCTACACCTAATGATGCACCTATACCCATTGAAGATGAAAAACCTGAAGACAAACTATTTGATACGCTGGAAGTCCTTCCTATGCCACGGCTCCAAGATTCTCCTTCTCCTGTTGAGTATCCTTTAGTTACACCATAACTACGAGATACAGATTGTGTTTCCGTAAATGAATTTGTTAATCCCCTTGATTGTCCATAAGAAATACCTTTATTCCAGCCATCACTTACATTGACTCCTTTTGAATTAGAAATAGAGTCAGATGAACTGGTGCCTTCGCTTGTGGTTACACCCCAACTTCTTCCTCTTCCAACTGACATGCTTTCTCCCCAAGATTCTCCTTTGCCCCATGATTGAGACCTTCCCCAAGATTGTGAAGTTCCTGCACTTTGAGATGTACCCCAAGTTTCTGTTACTCCACTACTTCTTGATATTGATTGGTTTTGTGAAACAGAGGAAGATTGACTATGAGATTGAGAATGGTTTTGTGAAGAACCGAAAGACTGCCCTTGGTTTACAGTTTCAGTAAATCCCAAAGAATGACCTTCATTTACTCCAGTTGTCTCAGATTGTGATGTATTATGAGCAGTTCCTTCTGTTACACCTGTTCCAACTCCGACATTAAAAGTTGCACTGGCATTACCACTTGCTATACCTGGAATCCCAACTGAAGCACCAGCAGTAGTTCCAGCGGATGCATTAAAATTAAGGCTTGTGTTGAGAGAATTTGTTTGTCCTTCGGTTTCAGATACAGAATTTGACACTGAATTACTAAATGTTTCGCCTATACCTTGTGATTTTGAGAAGTTAACATTCTGAGAGTTTGAGAAGCCATCGGTAACTGTAAAACTCCTACCCTCTGTAACACTTCTTCCCTCTGTAAGACTAATATTTTCAGAAATTCCTCTATTATGGCTTACGGTTTCAGTAAAACTTGTTCCATGACTTTCGTTTATTCCTACACTTTCATTAATGCTTTGACTGTGATTTGTTCCATAACTTTCGTTTTCAGAGAATCCGAAACTTGTACTGATACCTTGACTTCTTCCCTCTGTATGACCAATAGTCGTTGACATACTTTCGCCTTCACTATGAGATATGCCAGCACTTTCACCAAAACTTTCAGATGTGCTTACTGAAGTTCCCCTTGAAAATCCATAAGTATGACTAATAGATTCACTGGTTGAATAAGATTCGCTACGACTTTTGCTAAAACCTTCTGTTGTAGAATCAGAAACTCCATCACTTGACCCTAATGCTGAACCTAAGTTAGCAGCGAATACAATAGGAATATTAATTCCAGCGTTCATACTGGTTGTTCCCTGCATAATAGAAGCCCACTGAGTTTGTTTTTTACTTGTTAATGTCAGCCAATTTTCTAATACTTCGTATTCAATTGGCGAGACTAATGTCATTGCAATAAATTCATGGTCTGCAAGACCTGCTGCAAATTGTTCTGTTGTTTCTTCGCTATCAGGGTCAGTATCCATATTCCCAAAACCTTTTACAGAACGCTCGCTAGATGCTTTTCTGGCCATTGGAATACCACGAACTACTTGTATATGCTTCATATTAGCCATTTTTTCTCTTAACCATTCTGCCTCTTTTGAATTAAGCAATCTAAACTCTATTGTTCTATATGAACCCTGAAGGGCTGAAGTTAAACCTGAAAAGTCAGCATCGGCAATTCTTTTTGCTTCTTCTATAGTTCTTGCTACGCCCTGAACTCCGTATATTTGCATAAGCCCGATAGGGGCATCTTGACCACATTTTTCTATTCTCGCAATAATATTGATAAAATTTATTTTATTTTCCCAGAAAGAAGCCATAATTTGAGCCTGAATATCCATCATTCTCTTTGACTGCTTCAACATGTCTGGCAGTTTAATTAAACGATACAACTTGATTGCTTTAAAAAGATGTACGACTGAACCATCTCTATCCTTTATTTCCATTTCAATAATTATATAATCCATTTTATCACTGTCATTTCTGTATTCTACAAAACTTCTTAGAACCCTTATATCATCCTCTACTATTTTTGGTTTTCCTCTTAAAATTTCAGATAGAGTATACATATCTAACACCTCCTTACTGTCTTATTTTAATAACGATTATTTATGTTGTCTTTTTCTCTTGAATTATCTTTCTTCTTATCTTTAGTATTCAAATTTTTTCTTATGTCACGCAAAATCTCAATTTGTCTTTGTTTAGTAAGTCCTCTCTTAAAGATGGCAAATTTTTGAATCATCCATATTACAAAGGCTATCGGGAAACCTATTTTAAGCATCGTAGAAACAACTAATAAAAACTGTCTTGCAACAGATAATGAAGGGTCAACATTATATCCTGGTGCTGCGGATGTTATATCATTAATAACGATTCGCAGAAATAAATCATAAACAAATACAACAATCAGATAGTAAGCAATCTGATGTTTTGTATGTTTTATAATCGCTTCTCGGTCTTCTTTACAGAGAAGAGTCCCTACTGCTCCAAATCCCCACATTACAAAAACGGCGACATTCATAAGGGTATACATGGAGGATTGAAAAGATAATGTAAATTGCCACAACCATATTAAAAAAATATACGATAAAACAACAAATATATTTGACCTTATCTGTCTTAGCACAACATCACTTTTATATCTGATTTTTCCATTGTCAGTTTTCATAAAAATCCCCCCTTCTTAGTACATTTCTCTCTTGTCATCTATAATTTGACTTGTATTGATTTTAATTTCTGTATATAGCAATATGGTAATAAAACCGATTGCCAAAATAATGAACCAGTTTTGTGACAATATATATACAATAGCCCAAAATGCATTAGCATTAATGCTTACAAGAAAAGCCCATAGGTTTTTTAAAAAATCTAAGAACATAACTACTACCCCCTTTACTAAGGACTTGAGATATCATAAGGGATAATTCTTTTTTAAATCAAGAAAAAAAAGGGGATTTTAAATATATTTTTAATATTTAAGCACCTTTGAAAACTCCCCTTTAGATAATTGTGTCATTGTAGTTAAATATACCGTTGTCCCTGCTATCTTTTCCTTTCCTCCCATACTTAATATCCACATTGAAACTTGTCCTTCCAGTTTTTTTCGTATTGTTTCATCCACATCCGTTACAAAATATAAATTCTTTGTAACTTGCAGCATTTTACTACACTTATTATTAAAGTCTTTTTGAGGGGTATTTCCCAATTCAACCTCTATATACATCTTTTCTCCGTTTTCCTTTTCTGCGATAATATCTGGAATGTAAGTTTCTCCATTAGGCAATTTAATAGTAACTTCTTGGCGGTCCATCGTAGCATAAACACAATTATAGTAATTAATCAACAATTCACAAGCATCTTTGATGGTATAGCCATGTACAACATTGTCATGGTCTCTGATAATCTTATTTATTTCAGATTCAACTGGCTCCTTTTTAAAATATGCCCTAAACATTTCTTCTCCTTTTTGTGAAAATTTAAAGATTTGGAATCTGCGGTAACCTGTAGATACATTTTCAGCAGTAAGAATATTCATCTTTTTGAGTGTTGTAAGTGAATTTAATACATTGCTTTTTGCATATTTATTGGGTGATTTATTATCAATCCAATTTAAGATGTCATTAGATTTTGCAAATCCTTGTGTGCCAATGGCTTCCATAATGTCCCACATAATATCCGTCATAGCCGATATGTATGCATCCATATTTTCAATTGTTAAAGTAGGAACATTTTCGATATCCTCCTGCTTTATATTTGCAGGTGTATTATTAGGGAGTTTACTTTTTGCAAAATCTATTACAGGAGAAATTACAGATGACACAGGAGAAGTAGGCATATATTTTTTATCATCATTGGATATACTTTTTATATCTCCCATACTGTTTCTTTCAATTCTTGTCATCTTTGGAGTTGCAGGACTAATTAATTCAGAATTATCAATGATATTAGCATCTTGAACCTCTTCTGCCGTAATATCTTTATTATTTTGAATCATCACTTGAGTCAGTTGCTTCTTTAAACTGTCAATCATTATTTCCTGCATTTTAATTTGTTCATTTAATTTTTTCAGAGTATTCATAGTCTCAATCTTCTGTTTTTGGTAGTCAAGTTTTGTAAAATCTATTAATTTATAAATATCCAAATCTTGAAGAATACTATTGCCACCTAACTGACTCATGTTATATTGGTTCGAAACAATACTCTTGCACAAACTTTCCGTTAGTCCTTTTAATTTTTTATATTCTTTTTCGTAGTATTCCTTGGCTTCTTTCATAGATGCATATTTTGATTCTAAATTAGCCAATTTAAAATCGTAGTTTAAGTTTTCAGGTTCATTTACAGATTGTTGATTTTTGTTTTTTTTGAAAAACATTTATTTCACCTTCCTTTTTTTTAATCTAATCAAATATCATTAAGTCATTAATTTTGATTTGTTCAAGTCTTACTTTATAATTTGCTATCTTTGTTTTATATTGATTGTGCTGTTCAATTAACTGATTTTGCAATTCTATCAATTGGGGATTATTTGGGGAAGCATAACCGCTTAATTGCTGATAATATTTTATGGCCAATTGCAAAGTTTCTGCTTCAGACATTAATAAATCGTTTATCATATACATCATTTCTACTTTGAGATAGTCAGTTTCTTTAATCTTGTAGGCTCTTGCCTGCAAAGATTCCAATTCAGCATTCACCTTTTTAAGGGATGCCTGTAAAGGAGGAATTCTCTCTTGATAATGCCTTGTTTGAGACAATTCTTGAAGTTCCTGGATGCCTTTAAAATCATCAAGGCTTTCTAAAAATTTAATTTCATCCATTACCTTATAATAAATTACTCTTTGACTTTTTACCTTGGCATTAATTATTTGAGGGACGTAGCCGTTTTCAAATGTGGTATTGAAAATTCCCAGAATCAAAAAAATTATATATAGGAACAAGATAGTTAAAATTTTTATATTAACTGGCTGTCGTACTTTAGTATCATCATCATAACTATAAAAATTATCTAACTCATAATTTTCATAATATTCATCTTCCCATTGTGTTTCATTCGTTTCATAATCAACATATTCTTTATATTCTTTATGTTTATTTTTATGGCTGGATTTTCCTTGAGAAGGATTTATTTTATTATCGCTGTCTGCGTAATAATTATCATTATCCTCAAAATGAATGGGTACATCAATAAAATATCCGTCTTCATCATAAAATCGGTCATACTTATTTTGTCTTGATTTCCTTTTAAACAAATTCATATGCCCACTCCTCCTTTCTGAGTTTAATATATTATACGGATGACGGAATTAAATACAAATAAAAACTTGCATTTATCTAAAACAAATTAAACAAAAAGACTTGGCGATACTTACCAAGTCCCTTAATTCCTAAATCATCCTTAATTTTTATCCTGAATCAAAAAGTTAATCATCAAATATGCAGTTGTTGAGATATTCAACTGAATTTGTAACTACTTCAGTTAAATGTTCTACAACTTCTATTTTTGAATTACACAAAGTGCAAACGCATTCTTTTTCATTTTTTCTAGTATTCAATATCCCATCAATCAAAACCTGAGAACCAACCTGGAGTCTGCGGGCATCTTCTTCTGCCTGTCTTGCAAAAGAGGCTACCCAAGGATAATCTGTTGCATTAGGTTCTCGTCTGTTCACAGCCACTTGATATTTTGTATTCCCTAACGGAGATTTTGTTCCTTCTATGTACCTGAAATCTTTATCTCTGCAAACAACTCCAAGTAAGAATACTTGGTTCATAAAAACATCACTATTTCGTTCTAATTCTTTTATAAACTTTATACTATGTGCTGTTACTTTAGTAAATATATACCTGTCTATAATTTTTTCATGGCAAGAAGGATTGGAACAATCATATTTTTCTTCTCTCTGTTCAGTTGTAATCTTTCCTTCCACGGCTATTAGAATACCAGGTTTTATTTTACTTTTTAAGTCTTTTGTTTCCTCCCCAAGTTCAATAATAGGATATACAAACCTTCTGGGATTCTTTCGAATCTTTATTGTAAACAGAAAAGGGTCTTGACTCATAATTTCATTAATAAAACCCATAAGCACTACTTTATTTTTTTTAGCCATGACCTACACTTCCTTTCTATAATGATATCAAGTTAAGTTAGCCATATTTTTATTGTTTTTTTAAAAAAAATCAAATTTTTACTTAAACAATTTCGATTTTCTTCATATGTTTATAGATTTTTTCACAAATATCTTTATTTTGAGTTGTAAATAAGTCATATTCTTCGCTTGTAACAAGTTTTCTTTTTAATAATTCATTTTTAAAACCTTCATCGCCTAAATCTAGACGACTAATATAATAATGCTTTTTCTTTTGTACAAATTGTATACCTTTAATCTGTTTTTTATATTTTTTCAAAGATTCATATGTCTTTTTTCTAAACTTTAGTTCTCCAAGTTGCTGCTGGTCAATTGTTATTGTTTCATTTTCCAAGACAATATTGATAATATCAAAAGTAGATAAACGGGAGATGTAATGTGTTATTTCATTCCAAAAACTTTCTTCTCCATGATTTTTCTTAATAACGGTTATTCTGTCATTTTTCTTATTGAAAACCGCTAAATCATAATTGCTCGAAGATTCAACTTTTATTACTAAATCATTTATGGTTTTATCAAATACATTGTGCATTTTTAAATTATGACCAAATATTTCTAACTCATAAATACCATCATAATCGTTCCCCGAAAGAATTAACTGATTGATAACCCCTTTTCGGTTACTGTTGAAATGTTTGAAAAAAATATACTCGTTGTTAGTCTTTTGTACACACCAGTTATTTAACAGGACTTCTAATTTTGCTTTTAAATAAACATCTTTTATGTTTGCTACAACTTTTGTATGTTGGGCTTTCGGTGGAATCAAATTAAGATAATTAATACTCATATGGCTATTCCTCCTTATATTTGGTTATTTTATAATATCAATATTTAATTTGTGTTATCGTGTTATTCTACGATAACCGTTACATTATATAGGCAAATAATACAGAAATCAACCCCGTTTTTTTTAAAAAAAAGAAAAGCCGATTATTTTCGGCTTTTCCTGAATTAAAACTTTTTTACTTTACTTCCTCCAAATACCTTTGGAATTGAATATTAAATTGTTCTTCCATTGAAACATCTTCGTTATTAAACAATATAATATGCAGTTCATAGTGCGAATTCCTATCGCTTACTGAATACCGCATTTCTCCTTGGGGGAAATCAGTACAAGCATAAGGAACAATAGATACTTTCAAAGGGAATGGGATATCTTTCTTCTTTAAAATATCTTCAATTTTTTCTTTTACATCATTTACATCAAAATCATAATCTTTTGCTATAGTATTGCTATGATGGACACCTTCAAAATAACATGAAAAGTGTTTTAGTACTTCTTCGTCCGGCTTAGAGTATGTGTAAATGATATAATTGTCGCCCTGTGTTAGTTTAATAAGATTCCTTTCAATTAAATTTTTACATTGTTTATCTATTTTCTTTGCCTCTTTCTTTTCTTGTTCCATAATCTTTTCTTTAACTTTTTTAGGGTCATATTTATCAATGAAAGTTTTCTTTTGCTGTTCCGTAAGCGGTGGCGGGGTAAATTCTATAAAAGTTCCGTCTGGATATACTTTTTCCAAAACAAAATTATCTGCCAGCCTTATAATTTCTCCATACTTTGCTTTACCAGAACCATCATAATATACCGCATAGTAAACGGTTTTTTCAGGACCTAAAATATGCTCTTTCCCTGCATTAGGATATACATAAGAGGTATATCCTCTTAATTGTGTGCTGATATCCGATAGTTCATTAGCAAATACAGTAAACAACAAAGCAATACTAATTAATACGATATTAACTATCCATAATATCTTCTTTTTTTGTGAACCCATTTCTAAAATACCTCCTTAAATATAAAAATTAATAATAAGTCATAATATAAAATAACCGAACTTTTTCTTAAGAATCAAGAAAAAACCCCGCTATTATAAGCGAGGTTTTTTAATTTATTTTAATCTATATTACCTAGTTATGAAGTTTGAAATTTTAATATCTGTAGAAGTTTTTACACCAATAACTGGAATTATAATTTCACCTTTTTCACTGACATTAACTTCCCATATTGCTTTAGCAATAACATTATCTTTTACAATATGGTCTGGGGCTATATTTCTCTGGTCGTTATCCCTTGGAAGACCATGTACTGAGTCTCGAACTTCTTCACGATAAGGGAAGTATTCAACTATTTGAGGCTTTCCGTGATGATGATGTCCATCCTCATCTTCCCAACAATCAACATATCTAGTATATGAGTCCTCGTATTGATAGAACCTGCTGCCGAATACTATAGCCTCCACCTCATATACTCCTCTTTCTTTAACATTTTTAAATGCGATAGTTGGCACAAAACCTTCATTTGATCCATTATTCCTGTAATCAAGACTTGGACGTTTATGCTTTCCGACAATAAGTGACCAATTATTTCTTATAGCATCATAAACAATTCTTGAATTATTATCTTTTATACCTTTGTAATAATCTAATTCAACGATGATAGAATCTCCAGTTTTAGTTACTTTTGGAACAGGCGAAGCATTGCCTGTTAAGCGTTTATAAACTTCTGCAAATTTTGTATTATATTTTAAAGCAACCTCATTTAATTTGGTCATATCAGCAATATCCATGTCGCTCATAGAACCCTTTTTCTTTGTTATTTTGAATATAACTTTAGAAACAAAGGTATGATATTCAACATCAATTTTTCCTGCTAATTCAATTGGGTCATCTAAGTCTCCTGGTTGATAGAAAGTAAATAATCTTTGGAAATTAGGAGACTTTTGAGTAAATTCCCAATTGTATTTTTGTTTAAATTCTTCCCACGCAATCATAAATGCTTCATATTCTTCATCAGTGTCAAATTTTAAACCTCCGTATGTTCCATATATTGAAATATCTTGATACCCATTATTATCTGGGAATGCATATAAAGATAATACTCCGCTGTCTACTATATAATGACCTTTAGTTGGGTTACCAGACATTTTCAATGCTTCTTCTGTATCTACAGGCGTTGCACGTTTCAATAAGTCTAATAAGTTTTGCCTATCTTTTTGCATACTTTCTGTTAATTTTTTTAAGTCGTCCATGTTTCTAATTTGATACTTATTATTCATATAAAATTGTCTTAATTCATCCAAATTTGATAAACCTGCTGCCTCCATTAAATCAATAGCATCATTCGTTAATTTTGCAGAATAAGCATAATAGGCTTTAGTTTTTTCAAACCATTCTCTGTCTGATTGACTTATGTTTTTGAAGTTTTCCATGAAAGCCTCTTGGTTGTTAGACATTTCAAATAGTCCTTCTAATATATCCTGAGGCAAGTCAGCCACACCCAACTCGGCGTATGCTTCTCTCGTTAATTGTTCGTCTAGTTTACGAAGATTTTCATAATCATCAGGTGTAACATCTTTAGACATATTAACAATTTTTTTACCAACAGCATATCCAGAAACTTTGAAATTTTCGAGTTCTAGTTCTACTAAATCAATATTGCCCCCTTTTTCTTCAATAAGTTTATTAACTTGTTCTACAGATTTTTGGAGATTATCTGATAAATATTGTTTAGAATTTACAACTATTTCCTCTCCTTCAATTATTGAATTCCTATAATCTTCTACAAGATTTTTAAATCGTTGTAAAATTACTGCTGCCCTAAATTTTGCTGCTTGTTCTTCAGTCTCAAATCTATAGGTATCAAAACCAACTATATTTATATCTTCTTTAACTGTATCTTCTATTACTTTTTTAAAGAGTTCACTTTCTATATTTCCATCACCAGTAGAAAAATCGTATATACCATTGGCAATAGCCTCACCTATTTCACCTGCATATGCATTATTCTGCGGAAAGATAAAGAACATGGACAATAGGGCAAAAGTTATAACGGAAAATAGTTTAAATTTATTCATTCTTATACTCATAATTATCACCTCCACTATATTCTATTTGTTGGATTATCCAACAAATATGTAACTTACAGCAGATAAACTCTGCTGTAAAATTGAACCTCTCCACCTTACAGAAGGTAGAGATTCTTGAGAAGTTTGGTTATGCAACCCTTATTCTCAAAGGGTGGTTCAAACACCCATTATCCCTCGCAACTTGTATTGCTTTGGGAATACCTTTGTTAAAAGACTATGTTTGCAATTCATCTCCCACCTGAAGAGGTGGGAGTATTCTTGCTTATTTACGATAAAAATAGAAATTGGGATATAGTGGAATTTGTGCTACAACTTATTACTTTTCTTCTTGCACATCCCGAATATACTCAATGACATCCCTTATGTTTTCTTTGTCCTTGCCCTTTGACCAGTCTATGCCGACATAGAAATTCTGAACAACTTCTTTTTCAAAAGATTTCTTGCCCATTGTACCCTTTAAAACATATCTGTATGTGAATTTTACAGGGTAGACACTGTAATCAATTTGTTCAAAGGTTTCTGGGAAAGAAATTTCTGTTACTTTGATGTCATTGTCCTTCATGTATTTCTTTACTTTCCCTACAGGGTCTTGGGCTTCCAATTCTGGAGATAATCCAAAAGCAGTTGCTTCTTTATCGCCTAGACGGGTATATTTTAGATAATTGTCAACCAATGTTTTAGCCCCTTTATTAATGTCTTCTTTGTAATTATCCAAAGACATCTGGAAAGCAATAAATTTATCTCCGTTATCAGCAAACTTCCCTACCCTCTCAGTAGACACATTTTCCATTTCAGTAAGGAATTTTTCAAGGTCTTCTGACATAAACCCAACAAGCCGCATAGAAGCATAGTCCATGTACATCTCTTTATATGTGTCTTTGTTCAAAACAATGTCTTCCATATAGTCAATTTTGATACTGTTTTCAGGGGAGTTAGTAAACGGCAATTCTTTACTACCGCAACCTGCAAGAGTTAAAATCAATACAAAAAATAAAACAAAAATAACAATCTTTTTCATAAATTTAATACCCTCCTTATAGAATTTTAGACCATTATAGATAATGATTTTTAACCAGTCAAGTTAAAATTCTCTTTTATTGATAAATGGTTTATTTTTTATTCTTAAAAACACATAATGAAGTCTTATAATATATTTATGTATTTAGTAAGATATGAAATAAGCCATTCTAACCCTTTATTTACAAGGGTTTTTTAAAATTTTTAGTACGACATTTTTTAAGGTACAGCCATTTTGTTTGTATTGTTTGCAATTCTCCACCTATAATCATAGTCTAAAAATATATTGTCTTTGTATTGCTGTGAAAGAATATCAATGTACGGCAGTAATATGTAAATTACTGCTTTTTTACTGTCTTTTTTATTTTGACTGCCCTCTTTATAAATAGACTTTTCTTTTACTGCTATTTCGGCTATTAAAACATTTTCGCAATCAGAATTTACTATTTCCACTATTTTATTGTTTTCTTCTATTGTTGGTACAAACAATATTTTATTGTCTTTGCTTATAAATAAATTTTCTTTCAATTCTTTAAAATATCTTTGGATAGTTCGCAAAGATTTCCCTATTTTATCAGCATAATGTTGCAATTTCATTTTAGGATTAAGAGTTATACCATTATATGAACAGTACATCATGGTTGTATATAAAATTATTTCACTTTTAAAAGTTTCAAGATAATTAATAAACTCAAAAGGAACTTTTATATATGAACCCGATTGATATTCTGGATTGATTTCGTTTTTATTGCTAATAATACCAATTTTCTTTAGTTCTTTTAATTTTTTTAATTTATTTATTTCATTTACGGCCAAAATACTTTTGTAGTAATGAAAGTAAAATAAATCCTTATATACTTGTGCAGTAGCATTTGATTTTAGTAAAGTTTCAATTTGTATGCGATGAATAATCAGCACGTTTTCTTGCTTGCTTGTAGTATAGGGACAATTTTCACATTTGCAGTGTTCAGGCATATTTTCCCGTATTTTACGGCATGAAAAAGCATATTTATCCTTATATGCACTTTTAATAGTTGCTCTTATTTGGGATAGGGAGTCTATTTTATATTTATCAAAATTCTGCATGAAAAGGTAAGCCTCCGCTTCCCAATCCTCTTTACGGATGCCTTTGTTCCTTTTATCAATTGATGCATAAAATAAAGCCAAGTTGCGGTTACCCACTTCTACGCCGTTTTCTTTCATTGATACTATACAGGCTCTTTCTTTTATTGTATTGTTTTTATAAAAAAACCCACGGTACGAATTGTTTCTCATATAAACCAGTTTTTTATATTTGTTGAACAGATTTTTAGCCTCTTCACTTTCATAAAAGTCACTGTTAGGCGGATAGATGAGTTTTCTTTTCCGTTTTGCCATTTTTAATATTTCAGGATAAGAGCAATTGGCAAGTTGGTAATAGGTTAATTCAATAACATATCGTTTGCTTTTAGGCAAATATGAACCCGTAACTCTAGTTAACTGTCTTGGGGAATAAACATTAATATCAAAAGCATTGGCTATACCCAATTTTTGATAAATAAGATTATTTAAATAAACAGTTATTTCTTTAAAGATTTCATTTAGATAGTATGAAGGTCGGATTCCCATTACTGACGGAATTACTTCTACCCATATACTTTTGTTAGTAAATTTAAACTTAAAAGCATCTATAGGAATATTATATTGGACATTTAAATAATTAACAGCATACAAAACGACTTTCCTGTTGGTTTCGAAGTCTTCAATATCGCTTTCAAAATAATATGGACCAAAGGATACCTCTGAGTTATTTATATCGCAATATGAGAGTATGGTTTTCCATAATTCTTCATTATCATATTGGTTTGTCCAAACATATTTTTCTATATCACTTAATTTTGTATATCTTCCTCTGTTTCCTTCATATCCTTTGGCATATTCAACAATTTGAAACTTTAGTCCTCTGAAATCCAAACCCTCATCACCGCCCTTTATGTTATCCGTCTTTTTTAGTATAACACACAATAACATGGTTAATGTGATAAGGTATTATAGTAGGTAATTTTATGAATTCAAATTAAG
>Ga0209537_1002770_pt1 | contig 16980 bp, 15 predicted proteins | sample BioPla4DNA1_FD_187698 | JGI IMG/M metagenome (GOLD analysis project Ga0209537, IMG submission 187698) | Biogas fermentation microbial communities from Germany - Plant 4 DNA1 (SPAdes) (version 2) | ecosystem: Engineered > Bioreactor > Anaerobic > Digestate | place: Bielefeld, North... | reverse complement strand
AGGGCCGAAATATTTGCTGCCGTCCTCCACATACCTCCTGGTTTTGATCAACCGGGGCCAAGGCTCACCAAGGGTTACTTTAATGTATGGAAAGCTCTTGTCGTCTCGCATGAGAACATTGTATTTAGGCATGTGTTTTTTTATCAGATATGACTCCAGAAGCAAGGCCTCCATCTCAGTATCTGTAATGATGTATTCAAATTCTGCGATGTGGGACACCATGGCTCTGGCTTTGGGTTCCAGGCTGGATTTCGACTGGAAATATTGCCTTACCCTGTTTTTCAAGGATATGGCCTTACCCACGTAAATGATTTCACCCTTCTTGCCCTTATGCAGATAGACTCCGGGTTTGTCCGGAAGTTTTTTAAGATTTTCCTTTATGTCGAACATAGACTTGTCCTTATCCATTATTATATCCGCTTATCCGCTAATTGTGATTATACCATAATTCCCTTGCCTGCAAAAGTTAACCCCAGGGTTGCGTTTGACCTGATGGTCTCATCAACAATTAAGAAGAATGGGCAAAAAACCGAGACACAATACTCCGTTTTTTACTCAAAATCGGGATATTTTCGCATTCCCAAGATTGCCATACGAATAGAATGCTTGAAGGAATTTACACTTACTTTTACAACAGTTCTATCGAAACGCCGAGATAGTAATGCTGCAGGATTTCTACATAGGAATAGCCTGCTTTCGCCATTCCGTTTGCCCCCCACTGGCTCATACCGACTCCGTGGCCGTAACCGCGAGTCGTAAATATGATATCTTCCTTTCCGTTAAAAGCCAGAGAGAAGTTGGCTGACCGAAGCCCAAACAGTTCCCTGATATCTCTTCCTGACAGAACCTTGTCTCCCACCTGTATTTCTTTCACCCGCCCCCCTTCGCTGCGGCTGAGAATTTTAATAGTTTCAATACTTATATTGCTGGCTCCGTACTTTTCACTGACTTTTTTCTCGAAAGTTCCGAAGGATACGGATACGCTTTCATTCTGATAGGGCGCATCTCCCTCGAACCGGCTGTCTACGCTGCGCAGGTACGGAAAAGCCGACACGAAAACATCTTCCGAATTCTCGGTTTTTCCGCCGCTGGAAGAATGAAACAAAGGCTGTTCAACCAAGGCCCCCTGGTAATACATCACCTCTCCGGCGGTGGATAAGGAAGCTTGCCGGATTTTTCTCCATCCGTCCTCCATCCACTCTTTTCCTTTCAGATTCATCAATTCCTCTTCACTGCGATAGACCTGGCAATGAGTGTCGTCACAAAGGGGAGCTTCGGGATGCTCCGCGGAATTTCCGGCATTTTTCGCCCGTTTGATCTTGGAAAGAGCATATGTCCTTGCAGCGACGGCTTGAGCCTTCAGCGCTTCCATTTCAAAGGAGGCCGGCATTTCTCCTGCCATTACGCCTGCCACATAATCTTCCAGATCAAGGGTTATAACCCGACCTTCCTGGTGGCGATATAAAGTAACGGTATGGCTCCCCCTGTTTTTCCCGACAATCTCCCCGTCCTCCGTGGGGAAAAACGCCACTATGAACAAGGGCAGCAATACCAAGGAAAAAAATACAATTGCCGTTGCAGCAGCACAGATACGAATAAGTTCCCTGTTTTTTATTCTGAACCTGAATCTGCTTTTTCTTCTAAACACCTTTTTTCTCATGCGGCGCCTCCTTACAGTCTGTCCCCTTTTAATGTATGAGGGAAATTTGCGTTTCATTCGCATTTGATTCGAGGCTGTGTATATTATCCTTAGTTCTGGAGATACTATGGAGTGAACAGGAAGAGGTAAATCATATTATGTTTTGTCCCCCTTTAGCATAATCGCTTTGGAAAAACATGCCTCTTCCTTTTTAGTTTCATATTGCTTTGACAAAACATAGAATGATGATATACTGTTTTCGGTAGAAAAGTGAATTATCCCGGAGGAACAACTTGTCAAAATATATAGTTAGAAAGAATGGTCCATTGTACGGTGAAGTTGAAATCAGCGGATCGAAAAACGCAGTGCTCCCAATCATGGCCGCGTCTCTTCTTGCGGAAGGAGAATGTGAGATCCTGGAAGTTCCCAAACTTCGCGACGTGGACGTCATGTGTAAACTTCTCAGAAGCATTGGTTCCGATGTAACAGAGGATTATGGCAACGGTCGCATTCTTATCAAAACCGACCGGATTAAAGTAGAACAAGCTCCCTATGAATTAGTCAAAAGAATGCGGGCATCCATATTGGTTATGGGACCGCTCCTGGCAAAAACCGGCAGAGCGAAGATCGCATTGCCGGGAGGCTGTGCTATTGGCGCCAGACCTATCGATCTTCATCTCAAAGGATTCCAGGCTCTGGGAGCAGAAATCGAGCAGGGACACGGTTATGTGGAAGCGCGAGCCGATAAGCTGACAGGAGGAAAGGTCTACCTGGATTTTCCCAGCGTCGGAGCCACGGAAAACATCATGATGGCCGCAGCACTCGCCGAAGGCCACACAGTAATAGAAAACGCGGCAGAGGAGCCTGAAATCGTCGACCTTGCAAACTTCATGAATAAAATGGGCGCGAAGGTGAAAGGCGCGGGTACCGATACCATTCGTATCGAAGGCGTTCCCTCTCTCCACGGAACGAGGCACGCAGTCATACCCGACAGGATTGAAACGGGCACTTTCATGGTGGCCGCAGCTATTACAAGAGGTGATGTCCTGATAAAAAACGTGGTGCCCGATCACGTAAAGCCTGTCATCGCAAAGCTCATAGAATGCGGTGTGCACATCGAGGAAAGCGACGACCTCATACGGGTGAAGGCCGATGTGCAGCCCCTGGTCTCCACAGATATTAAAACTATGCCTTACCCCGGCTTTCCTACGGATATGCAACCTCAATTCATGGCATTTCTCACCACTGTTAAAGGCCCCAGCGTAGTGGTGGAAACCGTTTTTGAAAACAGATACATGCATGTGGGTGAGCTGAACCGTATGGGTGCTGATATCAAGACGGAAGGAAGAAGCGCCATTATACAGGGAGACAGAATTCTGCAAGGAGCACAGGTCATCTGTACGGATCTGCGCGCAGGCGCCGCCATGGTGCTAGCGGGGCTCATGGCCGAGGGAATCACGGAAATCTCCGAAATTTATCACCTGGAAAGAGGCTACGCTGATTTCGTCGATAAATTCCGCAGACTAGGCGCCAACATCATCCGGACCAACGATTAGTGCCATTCCCAAATTCTATATAGCCATACAGACGCTATTACTCCTGTTCCATAGCCTACCAGGCCAGCCAGCAGAGAATGGCGTATTTTTTTTACTGCCGTGGCGCCGAAATATACTGCAATCACATAAAAAACAGTCTCACAGCTTCCCGCCATAACCGACGCCACATTTCCCAGGAAACTGTCCGCACCGTAAGTCGTCACCATTCGTTCCACCAATGCCAGAGATCCGCTTCCAGACACCGGCCTCAACAGTATTAACGATGTTAGCTCCCTTGGGATGCCCAGCTTTTCTAACACCGGGCCAATCAAATCTTCCAAATACCCCATGGCTCCCGAACTTACCATGGCCTCTATTCCAATAAAAATGGCAATAATAAAAGGCAAGATTTCCGCGGCCGTTTTTATCCCGGTCTTTGCACCTTCAATGAAGCTGTCGTAAACCGCTACCTTCTTCCATAACCCATGAGCTATTATTATCGTAATCATTCCCGGAATAAAACACAGCGAAGCAGCACCCAACAGATTTGTCATTTCCGCCGCTTCCTCTCATAGTATTTGCACACCCAAATGGAGGCGACCATGGACACGAGCCCTGCCAGTATTGACGGTATGATTATACTTCCGGGATTGGTGGAACCCGCGTCGCTTCGGATCTTAATGATGGTCACCGGCACGATCTGAATCATGGACATATTTACGGCCATAAACATGCACATTGTGTCGCTGGCAATGGGACTGTGCCCGTTTTCCTCGTCCAGCATTACCATGCTCTGTATGGCGAAGACCGTTGCACTGTTGCCGGCTCCGAAGATATTTGCGCTGAAACTCATCAGCATAGTAGCAATGGTTTCCCTGTTGCGCTCATTTGGAAACAGGTATTTCATTGCAGGTCTGACGAGCCTGGCAAATGAGTCTATGAGTCCTGAATCCTTGGCGATATTCATCAATCCGGACCAGACCGCCATGATTCCGGTAAGGCCGATTACAAAAAAAACGCCCTCCGTGCAGCTGTTCATCAGCCCCTCACTGAACGCCCCCAACACTCCTCTATACGCAGCAAAAACAATACCGATAAGGAGCATTCCACCCCAGATATAATTCATCATAATGCCACATCAACCTTTCTCTTCTATGAATGAATATATGCATGCTTTGTAAATTCATGTTGAAAATTTCCATTTGCTCCCCCATAATAAAACAAAGGAGGTGGTGCGGGTGGACGCTACGATTACACTAGGTGACCTGGGTCTTATCGTTATTGCCATCGCTCTCATTGTACTCATATGTTATTGCATCTTTTTAGTCAGAAACTTGATCCCGGCTGCCAAAACATTGAACCGTATTCTTGAAGATACTGCAAAAATAACCGGTGCTGCGGCGGATAGTGTGGAAGGCGCCAAGGAGATAATTGATAATGTGGGCAAATCCGTTTCTGCGGTTTCCGGAGCGCTTAAAGGCAAGGAAGGATTCATCCAGGGAATGGCTTCATTAGTAAAAGCCGTCACATCCCTTATAGGCTTACTCAATGATAAAAAGATTGACTAAAATGTTCATTTATGGTAGTATAATATGTGCTTCAGTTATAAACAAATTGACTTGAATGATTTGCAGTAAGGGGGTAGGGCGAATGAAAGCAACAGGTATCGTAAGAAAAGTTGATGAATTGGGTAGGATTGTACTTCCCATTGAGCTAAGAAGAACTCTCGACATCGAAATTAAAGACCCCATCGAGATTTATGTAGACGGTGACTATATTCTCTTGAAGAAGTATGAACCTGCTTGCGTTTTTTGCGGAAACGCAAAAAGCGTTAAACGAATCCACGATAAGAACGTATGCGCTGATTGCATCAAAGAAATACAAAACTTATAAACCGTCTCTTAAAAAGGAAAAACCTGTTCACATCAGATAAATGAACAGGTTTTTTTATTAACCCTTATACTATACTGCATCTCAATCCTGCAAAAGGCTGCTGATCTCCTCCAGAAGGGACGCATCGATCTCATCTACCACGTCTTCGTCAACGGAATTGTCTTTCTTTTTGTCTAAACGGCGTATCTGCTCTTTTGTGTAATAACTGAAATCAGGCGACAGCTTTTCCGGTTTGTCTCCATCTTTTTCTTCAAGTATGAGGCGAACCTTTATCTTGTTTTCCAAGATGTTGCTTTCCTCTACAACGCCCAAACCGTCCTCTGTCATCACTCTCTCTCCTACATCCGGCATGCCCTTCCTGAGCTCGCAATAGACGTCGTTCTCAAATTTAAGACAGCACATTAGCCGACCGCAAATGCCGGATATCTTGGATGGATTTAAGGACAGGTTCTGTATCTTGGCCATTTTTATTGATACAGGCTCAAACTCCGGCAGCCAGGAATGGCAACACAATGCTCTTCCGCAAGTCCCGATCCCGCCTATCAGTTTGGCCTCATCCCTTACCCCGATCTGTCTGAGCTCAATCCGGGTTTTAAAAACGCTGGCAAGATCTTTTACCAATTCACGAAAGTCCACTCTTCCGTCCGCCGTAAAATAGAATATGATCTTGCTGTTGTCAAAGGTGTGTTCCACATCCACCAATTTCATATCCAATTGATGCTTATCGATCTTTTCCTGACAAAGCGCCAGATCTCGTTCTTTTCTCTTTAGATTTTCCTGATGCTGAATTACGTCTTTCTCATTTGCTATGCGGATGATTTTCTTCAGAGGAGCGACGATCTCCTCTTCATCCACTTCTTTTATGTCCTCCGACAATGTGCCAAACTCCAGCCCCCGGGCTGTCTCAACTATGACATTCATACCCTTGCTGACCTCAAGTCCTGCAGGGTCAAAGTAGTAAACCTTTCCTGCCTTCTTAAATCTTACACCCGCAACTTTTATCATGTGGGTTCCTCCTGTATTAGCTTCAATATCAAATTCTTAATAGTGTAATTCGTGTTAATATGGCGGTTTAAATCCCGCCGCGCCTCCTCGATGTGAGCCACTGCGCGATACGCCTGCTCTCTATTGAGGAGTCTGCTTAGTTTTTGAATATCAGGGTCTTTCCATTCACAAGGAATTCCTGTGGGACATAACAAAATATCCCTGTACCATTTTTCCATGGCATCGAGAAATGCATAAGCATGCTCCTTTTGTCCCGTTACTTCATGCAGTCCTTCGACGATGGAATAGTATTTCTTTCCTTCCAAAATCATAGCGCAGACTGCGTGAGCATGCTTTTGGATTTCATCGTGTGAACCTTCTCCCTCTTCCTCTCCCTCTTTTCCCAACCGCAACAACACACAGCGTGATCGGATAGTGGGCAGAAGATGCTCCGCATTGCATGAAAGCAAAAATATCACCGTATCGCCGGGTGGTTCTTCAAGGGTTTTCAACAAGCGATTCTGCGCCCGAGGCGTCATCGTGTCCGCATCCTGAATAACCGCTACAATTCGTTGGCCCACAAGAGGCTTTAAGCTGAGCCTGGCCAAAAGCTCCTCGATGGCTTTATCCTTTACCGACAGCCCGTCGGCGCAGACAGTATGAACGTCTTCCTTATACGGAGTAAGTTCTTCCGCCAAGCTCTGAACAAAGCGAACCAAATGATCCGTGTCGCTGCACTCCAAAATGTAGGCATGCGACAGTCTTCCGTTCCGGGCAAGATGAACCAGCCGCTGTTTCAACTCCCCTTGCCTCATATCTCAATCCCCCGATGGGTTCTCAGGAATTTCACCGTCTTCTCTATGATTTCCTCGCTGATTTCCTCGATGCCGCGCAGACCGTCGATAACGAGGATTCTTTCCGGATACCGGCTGGCCAACTCAAGATAGCCTTCATACACATCCGTGTGGTAATCGATTTCTTCCAGTTCCAGCCGGTCCAAAACTCCGTTGCTTATGCGCTTTTTCCCTTCATCCGGATCGACCAATATGAGAAAGGTCAGATCTGGTACCAATCCGTCCACCGCGATTTCGTTAATTATGCGAACCCTTTCGCCGAGCTTGCGGCCGTAACCCTGATATGCGATGCTGGAATCCATAAAGCGGTCGCATATCACCGTATTTCCCGCTTCCAGCGCGGGACGTATTTTCTGAGCCACGTGCTGGGCTCTGGAAGACGCATAGAGAAAAGCTTCCGTAAGATGCGCCATCTCCTTATGGCAGGGATCCAAAATAATATCTCTAATCATTTCGCCTATTCTGGTCCCACCGGGTTCCCGGGTCAAAACTATTTCTATTCCTTTAGAGGCAAGAAAGTCCGCCAGCATCTGGATTTGTGTTGTCTTCCCCGAACCGTCGGGGCCTTCAAAAGTAATAAATAAACCTGGCTTCATTTTTGCCTCCCTGGTTTTTTAATGATTTCGTCCATAAGTTTCCCTATTAAATGAATGGATAAGGCGAACACCGGAACACAGAGAAGCGCCGTGAAAACGATCTTCAATATGGTCATAGTGTCCATACCCAGCACTTCCTCCTTCATGTTGTCGGCAAAAATCATCAAAAATAATTTGCGATTCCCTTGCCAAAATCCAATCATCCTTGGATTAATTCTAGTTTATAGAATACCTCTAATCGGCCAAAAAGTCCAGAAAAACAGAGCCGGCTCACGGCCGCCACAGCCTGTCTGCATGCATTTAACAGAATAGACTGGGCCGACCCGGCCCCCGCAGAGCCGGTCAAATCTGCCGGTCCGGCATGTATGGCACGAAAAGGACAGTCCCCGATAAGGGAACTGTCCTTCTTTGTGACTCGCTACCATTATATTATTATACTATGACCAAATATATTATGACCGGCTAACGTCTCCTCAAATAAATACCCGCTCCGGCCAAAAGCCCTCCGATGGCCAGGAACAACCCGGCGCCCAGTCCCCCGGTCTTCGGCATAGTTGGTGCAGGCGCTGCCAGCGCACTTGCCTTCGGCTCAGAAAACGGTTGCATCGGATCTTCCGGAATCACGAGGCTATCATCTTTATCTTTGTCTTTATCTCTGTCTCGATCTCTGTCCCTGTCTTTGTCTTTATCCTTATCCTTGTCTTTATTTCCGAAAGCATTGGTATAGGTGACCACTACGTCCTCGGAATCGCTGCCAAGGGAACCTTGGATTCCCTTTTCGCTTTCGATGACTTCCGGAGCAGGGATATCTGTCCCGAAGGCGCCGGCTGTGGTAATTGTAGTGGTCAGGGCGTTCTGGTTGTTCGTTTCAACTAAATGAAACTGAAGCACAGGTACGCCACGGATATTATTTTGGGCAACCGCTTCAGGCAATTTTCCGTCCTGCACATAATAACTACTATATTCAAAAATTATTTGCTGACCGCCTTCAAGAACAAAGCGATAATAGCCTTCATACTCCCCGCTCTCCTGCAATTCCGTATCAATATCCGTCAAGTTAAGAATTATTGCTTCTTCTGCTTCTTCTGCTTCTGCCACCATTTCATCATTATCCTCAATTCTGTAGTCGTTGTGGCCATCAAAGAATCGAATCATAAACTCATACTCTGTATCTGCCGACATCAAATTCCCCGTAACAGCTTTCTTCACCGTTAAGATGTGTTCTTCCGATACGGGGATCCTCTCATTCCATAGCCATGTACTTGCAATTCCATCAATAGGTATCCAATTCGGTTCCTCTTGCTCGTCAACCTTCTCGGCATACCACACACCCAAACCGGTTTTCTCATTTTGCGTCCGCTGGATAGTCGCTACCCCTTCCAAAGGTGCTACCAATATCAGATATTCAATATCACTTGATCGATACCCTTTCGGAGCTTCAATCTCCTTCAAAATGTATTTGCCTTTCGGAATTCCTGTAAACCGGACAATGCCTTCCTCATTCGATACTGCCTCTCTTATTATTTCATTATCTACTCCTTCAAGTCGGAATGTGGCCCCGGGAAGCCTTGCTTCTGTATTCCAGTCTGCTTTTATAAAGGCGAACTCCGCACCAACAGGAGGAACATTGAATTCAAGACTGCAATTCGCCGCATTTCCTCCCCGCTCTAAATAGAAGAAGCTCAGAGTGTGTGTCGTATCTGGTTTAAAACCTGCATCATCATAACCATAAACCGTCAGAGCCCCGGAACCGCCTTCTTCGCCATCAGGGTAACTGCAGATCGTTGCGTCAGAAACAACCGTCCCTTCAGCCCTGTCATCATAAAATTTAATTTTTCCGTTGATGGTACCGTGAATGCCGCCCAGATCCAGTACTAATTCTCCGTCCACAAAGACCCACACGTCATCGTCGCCGCTGAAATTGAATTCCAACTCTTCCGCCCCGGCTTTCGGAATATAGAATTCCACCTCCATGCTCATTCCGAAATGATCCAGTTTCGATTTCGGAATGCAACCGAAGGGCCGGAACCCGTCTACAGATGGATCTCCTGTATTTATAGGATCATCCAGAAAAACCTTGTATTCTTTTCTATTGAAAATTGCACTGTTTTCATCGCTCGAATATGAATAGAACCCGGTGTAAGGATCATAGTTGAATTGAAAAGGAACTTCCTTATAAGCTTTATATTTCTTTTTTTCCTTCGGATTAAACAGATCAATTCCTATGATGTCGCCTTCATACTCCGGACGTCCTTTATCGTTGAGCTCAGTTTGCATCAGCCCTTGATAGACATAAAGATCTCCCTTGTATTTGCTGAACCATGCTCTATTGGCTGGCGCTTCTATGATAGTGCCATTATCATCCCTTCCGTTCATGAACATGAACATCCGGCTGTAATCGGGTCTCCCCCACCGACCTGCCAATTCTTGAGATTTCTCGGGTTTCGCAGACTCCGTCTCCTTCGCCGGGTCTACGGACGCAGGTTCCTCCTCTGAACTTTCAGCCTCAGAGTTCTCCTCTGGAGTTTCAGTCTCAGAGTTTTCCTCTGGAGTTTCAAGTACAGATTCTACCTGGAAATCAACGGATTCGGATTTTTTCACGGACAAGGCCTCTCCCGTTCCCGTCTCCTCTGCCGATAAATTTTCAGAATCGTCATCTCCTTCAACTGTCAAATCCTCAAACCCCTCGGAACTCTCTGTTAACAAGCTTTCCGTATCATCTCCGTTTTCCGTCATCGAATTACTGTCCATATCAATTGAAACGGATTCAACCGCCTCGACGGGCTTAAATATCTCATTCTCCCACTTATCCTTCAGAGCTTCTAATATTTTTTCCTGATTATAATCAAACAAATTTACATTAAATTCCCTGATTTCTTGCTCCGCGCCCTGTCCGATCACGCTCACAGGCATGGCGTAACTTGCCGCCAGAAAAATACAAAGCAATAATGCCACTGACCCCCTGATAATGTGTTTTTTTCTCTTCATCCCCATGTCTTCCTCCCATTCATAAGATTTTGTATTTAACTTTTTTCCGTCAATAAATTTTGCGAATCGCGTTTTTAGCCGTCCCTTCAACAGGTCTTCTCCTTCATCCGACAAAATACAATGTTTTTGCCCGCGAAACTGTCAAATGCAGGCGAAGCAATTCTGTTGTTAACGATGCTGTCAGTGCCTATAATAACCAAACAGAAAGTTGAATTTTGTAAAACCATGTGGGGATGAGATATGAAACATAAAATTTCTTTCTGCCTTATTGCCATAGGAATCCTAGTAGCCTCCGTGCCTTTCACCGGAGCTCTTTATTATCAACACCGGCAGCAGTTGCTTTATCAAAACTATTTAGAAGATATACATTCCCATGCTTTCGCCGGGAATGCAGCGGACAGAGACGGCGATGCGGATGACACAAGCCGCCACATGTCTGAATCCGATCAGTTTTTTGAGCCTTCCTCACTGGAAACTGCCGCCGGAGGACTTTCCTTAGATGGTAATCTCCCTGTAATTGAAGGAGATCCCCCAACTGAATCAAACAAAAAAGAAGAAGAGCCCACCGTCCTCGGGCGGATTTCCATAGAAAAAATTAACGCTGATCTGATGTTGGTAGAAGGGGCGGGAGCAAAAGAGTTAAAATGGGGCGCCGGACATATCAAAGGGACCGGTATCCCCGGCGAGCCTGGGAACTGTGCAATCGCCGCCCACAGGAACTACACCTTCGGCTCCTATTTCAGCAGATTGAATGAGTTGGAACAAGACGACCGCGTCACCGTAAGCTACCTGGGTGAAACATTTCATTACAGAGTTTCCGATATAAAAACAGTGTTGCCGGAAGACAACACTATTTTACAACCCCCGGAGGAGGGAGAAATATTAACTCTAGTAACCTGTGCGCCGAAGGGGAGCAACCGCCTCAGGCTGATTGTTCATTGTCTGCCTGAGGAGGATCCGTCTCTTCCGGCCACGTCCGAGGAAGCATTACCACAGCTTTGAACAGATCCCCGTCTATCTTGATCTCAAACCAGCCGTTTTGAAGGAGCACTAAATCCTTGGCTATGGCCAGTCCAAGGCCGCTTCCTTCTGTAGTCCTGGATTCATCTCCCCTCTTGAAGCGCTCCATCAGTTCATCGGCACTGATGTTAAGCTCATTTTTAGACACGTTCTTGATCTCCAAAAGAACCTGAGCATCCTTACCGTTGGTTCCCGGCATCTCTTTCAAATCGATATACACCCTGGATCCGGGAAGAGCATATTTCAGTACATTGCCCAGTAGGTTTTCCACCACGCGCCACAGCAACTGACCGTCAGCAAGAACGTAATAGCTTTCTTCTTGTGCCGTCACGATGAACTTCAGGCCGGATTCTTCAATTTTCGAACCCATCTCTCCCAAACCCTGATTTATCAGGGAGAGCATATCAACATTTTCGAGCCTGACAGGAATTGCTCCGCTGGAAGCTTTCGCTGCGTCAAAGAGGTCTTCGGTGAGCTTCTGTAACCGCTTGCTTTTCTGGTCGAGCACCTCCAGGTATTCTGGCGCGTTTTCGCTGTCAAGCCCTTCCGTTTTGAGCAAATCGATGTAGGTTATTATAGAGGTCAAAGGAGTCTTTAAATCGTGAGAAACGTTTGAAATCAATTCCGTCTTTAACCTCTGATTCTTCAATTCATTTTGAATAGCTGCGTTGGATGCGGCGGATATCTCGTTTATTTCTGCCGCCAGCCGATCCAACTCACCGTTTCCGGCCACAGGAATTTTATATGTCAGATTCCCGTTCCTCACTTCACTTACTCCCTTGCGAATCTCTTCATACTTCCTTACCCATCTGGGAGCCAGAATCAAAATAAGCAAGATCGCCACCGGAGCCAGCACCACCGTAGCCGAAAGAAGAGAGACCGCCAAAGTTATGATGACCACTTTTCGCATGATGCTGCCGCCGTGATAAATGGAGCGAATACCGCCGAACAACGCGGCGAGAATCCGGTAGATCAGCGAGTTCTTTAAAAACCGTTCCGCCTTTATGTTTCGCACACAGGACAGGATAAAGAGCAGACCTAATGAAGCTGCTGCCAAGCCTACCAGCACTGCCGCTCCCATCCACAGCAGCATGGCAGTGTTAAGCGGAGTTGCACTTGAAAATCGGTAGGAATTGTACCGGATGCTTTCGTATAGAAGGTTTAAAAACAGAAGTCCTCCTACGAGAAAGCATAGGGTGATAATGAGAAGCTGGATTTCCGTAAAGATCCTGTCGATCCTGTAACTGGGCCGGTTTCCTTCTGCATCCTTCCTTCCCGTGAGCACTATGAGAACAATCAGGGAAATGAGAGTCAGCAGTCCACAAACAGCAACGATGGGAACCCATTTTAGAATCTCATTCCTGCTTGCCTGAAACGCTTCTTCCTTAGCGGCAATATAGCTTTCATCAAAGGCAAAATACACTTTAAGATTGGGATTGTATTGATCGTGGAATCGCTCTTCCAAATGTCTGTCGCTGTATCTTACGCCTTGGTTGGGAGACTCAGCGCTGGGAGATGTTTTAGTCATCTTGCCCTTTTCATAAATCAGGTATTCGGCTTTGTCCACCATGCTGAGAAAGCGACTGCTATCCATTACAGGCTCTTCCGTGTTTGCTGCTGCATCCATGTCCTCGCCCGTATTCAAAGCGGGTCTCTGGTCCGTGTCCGCATCAGAAACCATGCCTGCCATATTGGTTACGGTGTAGACGCCGTCTGTGGCAAAGTAAATAAAACCTTTGGTTCCGTCCAACTCTTCCTTTGCTCTTTCGAAGACTCGAAGTTCGTCTAAAATCAACTGCTGCTTGATCTGATCGATTTCATCCGCATAATCAGCTTCAAAACGCTGACGGCCGTCGTCCTGAAGGTCGTTGTATTTTTCATACATGCTCTCATCCTGACGGGCTTTATCGTAAAACAGCATCCTGATTCGATCATCCAACTGCCATTGGTTTATAGTTTTGCCGCTCTTAATATAGTCCTCCCCCTTCAGGTCCCCGATCAGATACAATATGTCTCCGGCTTTTCTATCAAAGTCTCTTTGAAATTCCGGGCTTTCCTTGTAGTTTTCGGAAAACAGGACTTCATCGATACTCATGCCCGTTCCGTTGATAACCGATGCTGATTCCAGGGCCATGGCCCCCGTCATGAGCGTGGCGATGAAGAAAGCCACACAGATGATGAAAGCGACAATGCTGACAATTCTAGTTCCTTTAATACTTTTCGATTTTATATCCAATTCCCCACACCACCTTTAAATATTTGGGCTCTTTCGGGTTGATCTCAATCTTTTCCCGAATTCTCCTCACATGTACGGCTACTGTGTTCTCCGGATTGTACGCCACCTCTTCCCATACTTCTTCGTAGATCTGTTTCATGGAAAACACTTTTCCCGCATTCTTGGTCAACAGTTTTAAAATTCCGTACTCGATAGGAGTGACAGGCACCTGCTCGCCGTCCACATACACAGCTTTGGCCTCGTCATCTACCACCAATCCCCCTGATTTATAAACCCCCGTTTTTTTCTCGAAACTGCCCAGGTCCACGTACCTTCTCAGCTGAGACTTCACCCTGGCCACAAGTTCCAGCGGATTGAAGGGTTTTGTAACGTAGTCGTCGGCCCCTGCGTTCAATCCGGTGATCTTGTCGTAGTCCTCGGACTTAGCCGACAGCATGATGATGGGAATGTTCTTCTCCTCCCGGATTTTCATGGTGGCGCGCATTCCGTCCAACCTGGGCATCATGATATCCATCAATATGAGATGAATCTCTTCTTTTCGAAGAATATCCAGCGCCTCGATACCGTCGTATGCTTTAAACACTTCGTATCCTTCGTTTTTTAGATAGATCTCGATTGCTCCCACTATTTCCCTGTCGTCGTCACAGACTAGAATATTCATCGTTTTCGCTCCTCTTTTTGCATAAGAATCCCCCTTTGAATCTGTTACCCGCACTGCTGATTACGCTGCGGCAGGCTCATTTTAGAGGATATCTTATAATTCTTAACAAATGCAGGTGGTGTTCCTTAACAATTTATTAAATCCATATAGTTCCTTATAATTTCATATCATACCATACTGACGCCGGCATAATAAATGTTTCCTTGCGTCCATAGGATGCTAAAAAAAAAGACATAATCAAAAAATGGCAGAATAAAGGAACATTGCTTCCCTTTACTGCGTCAGATTTTATAGCATACAGTACACAATGCTTCCATGTAAATTTACTTTGGAAGCCAGCAGCAAAAGTAGAAAGGGGATTTTAGGATGAAAAAAAGTTTTGTCATCGCACTGGCCGTGCTATTGGTAGTAGCCACAAGTATTTTTGCTTTCGCGGATTCCGCGATTAAAATTTTCGTTGACGGCAAGGAACTTGATGCTACAGTTCCACCCGCTATTAAAAACGGAAGCACTGTTGCATCCGTAAGAGATATTGCCGAAGCTTTAGGAGCATCCGTAATGTGGGACGCCGAAACCAAATCCGTCCGCATAGAATCCGATAAGGAGGATATGAGGATCGGACTTCTTGAGCAGGCTCTGATTCCGCAGGATCACCTGGCCGCCGCAAATGCTTGGGCGGAAGCGGTGAAAATGAGGAACGGGGCATTGCAATACGCCTTACTCACTCCGGAAATGCAGTCAGAAAAATATGAGGAATACGCATCCATGAACTGGGTCACCGGCACATCAAGCCCCTGGGTAAAAGAGTACACCGTGACAGAAAAAGGCAAGCTGAAGGAGGGAATCCATCTCTATCTCATTGAATATGTCTACACGGATTCTACGCAAAGTACATCCACATTTTATGAATATATTACTGTAGATAAATTTGATATGGGCTGGAGAGTTTCTTCCGTTGATTCTATCAGCGTTGTGGGAAAAATCACCGAAGTGACAAAAAATGAAGACGGCGAAATAACGAGTATATTCGTGGAAGGCGACTCTGGGAACATGGGCATCTACGACAAAGCGAAAATATTGATTGGAGAAGATACGGCCATTTACAGAGACTATAGCTTTGACAAATTCGAAGCCAACAATCTGAAGGAAGGATTATCTGTGGAAGTGATTTTTGTAGACGGCCCCATGATAATGATTTATCCTCCTCAGGCACAGGCAAAGATTATCCGCGTAATAGACTAATAAGGCATGAAAATTGAAATTATTTTTTAACTCTGTCTCTGGTTTGAGGTCCTTCGTTATGCTATAATTCGTTTTTGGGATGTATTTCCATATACATCCCAAAATCTCAACATAAGGAAGGACAAGAAATGAAGAGAATTTTTTTGTTTTTTTAGGGTTTTTGCTGGTTTTGGCGTTATCGGGCTGTTCACCCGACCCTGTAGAAGAGGATGTTGCTCGTGGAGCGTTGCAAAGTCATTTTGATGAAATTGTGACAGACGGCTTCATGACTGCAGTTGGCGATCTGCTGGAGTACACTATTGACGAAGAAGTGGAAAGAGAAAGCTCAAAAGAATTGGATACCTTTGTTTTTACAGTTACAACTGTCGGAAACGGAGGCCTGGCCACGGGACATATGTACATGGACTATTTTGAGCCAAGATTTCAGGAAGTAGCGAAATACAGAGTGCAATACAGCTTGCGAGACAAAGAATGGGTTTTAGACGGTATCGATAAAATGGAGCAAATCAGTTGCACTCCCTTAGACGAGATAAGAGAGGATCGGTTCTTGGAAGAACTGGAATTCAAGGATAAAATAGAAGCAACCCTGGTATCCCAAGACGCGGACTTGGCAAACGGTATCTCCATCGTAACCGTAGATGCTGTAAAAGAGCAAATGTTAGTGACCAAGCAAGGCAGAATGACCTATACTTTTGAATTCGACAAGGATAGAAAGATATGGGAAAATACGAGAACCGAAGAGATCGGAGAATGGAACCATACATATACATTTGCAAAACATCGGGATTGGATGTATGAGACATCTCCCGATGAATACGGCGGGAAAACATACGTAGGACTTAAAGTAGAATATGACAAAGATGCGAACCAGGTAAAATTACAGTGGGCAGGGGGTTATGTAGATAAATACGGCTACGGCTCTAATAGAACCGAAACATTTACTTGGTACGGCAAACCTTCTCCGGAAGACCCTCTCGTCTTTATATCGGATGCCGACTCAAAGAAGTTCAAAATTGTAAACGATGGAACTGCCGTAAATTGGGACGGATATACATTCTATAAAGTAAAGTAGATAAACATATTTTATAATTCAATATTTCCATAACGGGCCACCTCTAAGGGTGGCCCTTGCAATTATTCATCAGAGTAAAGAACTCAAATCGCTTCCGGAAAACGAAAAACACGCTCCGAAGAGCGCGTTTTCGTTTTCTTTTAAGTAACTGGCAAGGACCTATTCTCCCGGGCGGTCGCCCGCCAAGTACCGTCGGCGCTGAGGAGCTTAACTTCTGTGTTCGGGATGGGAACAGGTGTAGCCTCCTCGCTATACTCACC
>Ga0209537_1002769_pt1 | contig 16980 bp, 14 predicted proteins | sample BioPla4DNA1_FD_187698 | JGI IMG/M metagenome (GOLD analysis project Ga0209537, IMG submission 187698) | Biogas fermentation microbial communities from Germany - Plant 4 DNA1 (SPAdes) (version 2) | ecosystem: Engineered > Bioreactor > Anaerobic > Digestate | place: Bielefeld, North... | reverse complement strand
AAACGGTTCCGAACCCTACATCTCCCTGCGCCCTTCAAGGGCCTTTATTAAAGTAACCTCATCGACATAGTCCAGATCACCCCCGACGGGGAGGCCGTGGGCTATGCGGGTGACCTTAATCCCCAGGGGTTTGACCAGCTTGGCTATGTACATGGCCGTGGCTTCCCCTTCTACGTTGGGGTCGGTGGCTAGAATAAGTTCCCTGATCTCTTCCTTTTGGAGCCGGGCAAGGAGTTCCTTGAGCCGGATGTCATCGGGCCCGATGCCGTCCATGGGGGAGATGGCCCCGCCCAGGACATGGTAGACCCCCTTGTACTCCCGGGTTTTTTCCATGGCAATGAGGTCCCGGGGGTCCTGGACGACACAGATGGTGCTGTGGTCCCGGAAATCGGAGGCACAGATGGGACAGGGATCTGCAGCCGTTATATTCCAACAGGTTGAGCAATACTTGGTTTTTGCCTTGGCTTCGACGATGGAACGGGCCAGCTGCTCAATTGCCGGCATCGGCTGGTCCAAAATATAAAAGGCCAGGCGCTGGGCCGTCCGGGGGCCAATGCCCGGCAGCTTGGTCAGTTCACCGATCAGCCTTCCCACAGGTTCCGGGTAATACATCTACCTTCCTCCCGCCTACATTTAAATCAGGCCTGGGGGCAGTTTTAAACCTCCGGTCAGTTTGCCCATTTCTTCTGCCACCATTGCCTGGGCCCGGCGCAGGGCTTCGTTGGTGGCGGCCATAACCAGGTCTTCCAGCATTTCCACATCGTCGGGATCGACGGCGTCGGGATCAATCTTTACCCCGACCACCTGGTTCTCGCCATTGACCGTGACTGTTACCACCCCGCCACCGGCCGAAGCTTCCACGGTCCGCTGGGCCAATTCCTCCTGCAGCTTGGCCATCTGGGCCTGGAGCTTTTGCATCTGTTTCATCATCTTCCCCATATTGCCAAAACCCACTTACATCTACCTCCCTGCTTTTATAATTCCGGGTTTTCCTTCCTTTCTTCCACCAGCCCGGGACCAAAGAATTCTATCGCTTCCTGGACCAGGTCTTTGTCCCTGACTTCTCCCCTTTTTTTCTCCTGGGCCAAAACACAGCGCAGGTCCAGTTCCCGGCCAAAGATGGCCTTCATGGCCGCCTCGATCTGTTCCTTGTATCTTTCGACCACCTTTTCCTTGTGTATCTGGTGGGTAAAGGCCAGGATCAGGCAGTTTTCCCTCAGCTCTGCCGGCTTGCCTCCCTGGATGAGGGCCAGGCCGGGTATATCCACCCTTTCTTTCAATTCCTCCAGGACCTCCGGCCACCTTTTTTCTATTGCCGCCAGGGTGAGCTCCTCCCTGGCGGGGGCAGCTTTCTTAATTGCTGGTTCCCTTTTAGCCCCCCTGTCCCCTTCCCCTGCAGCGGGGGGCCTTTTGGCCGGCCCTGCCTCCTTTTTAGGAGGGGTTCTTTCCGCTTTCCGGGCTTCCTGACCGGGGCGGGCAGGGATTACTTCAAGGGGCGGCTCCTGGGTTTGCAGGGCTTGCTGCTCCCTTTTCTCCGGCCTCGCCAGTTCCAGGAGGAGCTTGATGGCCATTACCTCCAGGGAGACCCGGGGCTGGGCGTCCCAGCGGATCTCACCTTCCGTCGCCGCCAAAAGTTCTATCCCCGCCATGAGCTGCTCCGGGGAAAAGCTGGCTGCCTGGCGGGAGAAGACCTGCTTCTCCTCCTGGGTGGCCTCGACCAGTTCATCCTGCCCGGCCCCCACCTTAAAGAGGAGGAGGTTGCGGAAGTAGCCGATGAGATCCCTGATCAGCTGGCGGGGATCCCGGCCATAATCCAGAAGCCCGTTGATGGTCTGCAAAAGGGCCGTGACATCCCCCTGCACCAGACAGTCCACCATTGCCTGCAGTTCTTCGCCGGCAGCTGCCCCCAAAAGGGCCAGGACTTGGTCATGGTCGATTTTATCGCTGCCCAGGGAGATGCACTGGTCCAGCATGCTCAGGGCATCCCGGAGGCTCCCCTCGGCCTTTTTGGCCAGGAGAAAGAGGGTCCGCTCCTCCACGGCCACCCCCTCCCGGTCCGCCACTTCCTGGAGCCGCTCGACGATGGCCGGGAGGGCCACCCGGTGAAAATCCAGGCGCTGGCAGCGGGAGAGGATGGTTAAGGGTATCTTGTGGGCCTCGGTGGTGGCGAAGATAAAGATAACGTGGGCCGGCGGCTCTTCCAGGGTCCGCAGCAGGGCGTTGAAGGCTTCCGTGGTTAACATGTGTACCTCGTCTATTATATATACCTTGTACCTGCCCTCGGCCGGGGCCAGCTGGACCTTTTCCCTGAGTTCCCGGATCTCGTCGATGCCCCGGTTGGAGGCCCCGTCTATCTCCAGGACATCCAAAAACTCCCCCGCCGTAATCCTGGTGCAGGCAGGACACTGGTTGCAGGGCTCCGGCGTCGGGCCGTGGACACAGTTGAGGGCCTTGGCCAGGATCTTGGCCGTACTGGTTTTGCCGGTGCCCCGGGGGCCGGAGAAAAGGTAGGCATGGCTCACCCTCCCGGCTGCCAGGGCGTTGGTTAAAATCCGCCGCACATGTTCCTGTCCCACCAGGTCGGCAAAGGTCTGGGGCCGCCATTCCCGGTAGAGGGCACGGTAGGTCATTGGCTATCACCTCAAAGGAAACCCTTTCCCTGTTGTTCATCTTGCTTGAAAGGTTCTGCATTAGGCTCAGCAATTCCTTTTCCAGATAACAAAAAAGGAAACGGCCTCTGCCCTTTCCTCTTTCCAATAATTATTGGCCGTGCAGCCCACCCTTGACTTCTTCCCTTCCGGGCGTTACCTCCGCAGTTAACTCAAACCAGGTGCCCCTGCGGCACCCGGAACATCCTACTTACCGCTGCTCCCTTCCGGGCCTGACGGGGTTCATAGGCTTCCGTCGCGCAGGACCCGGTCTTCATCGCCACACACGGAGGCCAGACCCCACAAGGGGAAGCCGCAGGCAGGCATTCAGCCCTGCTGTAGCGGATTGCAGGTACAGGGCACCGCTATCTCCCCGCCTAGCACGGCCAAACTCTAAAAAAATGAAAATGGCGGAGAGGGTGGGATTCGAACCCACGAGGCGGAGACCTTCCGCCTACTCGCTTTCCAGGCGAGCGCCTTCGACCAGACTCAGCCACCTCTCCACACCTAATTCTGTTGCCACTATATATTGTACAATGAAGGAGGCGGGAATGCAAGTGCTCCACGCTGGTTAATTAATGGGAGCCGGTAGGCCGCCGCCCCCGGCGGGGGGAAAGGGGTCGGGCTGGGTATCCTACCGGAACTGATTTTTGACACTGTACATTTTCTCGTCGGCCTCTTTATAGACCTCCCGCAGGGGCCTGGAGCCATTGGCGGCGGTAGCCAGGCCGATGGCTACACTCAAGGGCAGGTCGGGGTTCTCTTGGTTGTAAGCCTCGATGTTGTCGTAAATCCGGTCCACTATGGCCGCCGCCGTTTCCCCATCGGTGTTGACCAGGATGGCGGCAAATTCGTCGCCCCCCATCCGGGCCACAATATCGCTGGCCCGCAGGGAGCTTTTCAGGATGGACCCACAGGTCTGCAGCAGAACATCGCCGGCCTGGTGGCCCAGGGTGTCATTGACAAGCTTAAACTTATTTAAATCGCAGCACAGGAGGGTGATGGGATAGTCCCGGCCTTTCCCTATCCGCACCAGTTCCTTTTCAAAGTAATATCGGTTGTAGAGGCCTGTGAGCGGGTCGTGGAGGCCCAAGAATTTGAGCTGCTCTTCATATTCCTTCTTATAGGTAATATTGCGGGCAATACAGATTAAAATGGGCTCCTGGTTTTCATCTACGGCCGGGGAGCCTGCAAGGGCATACCACTGCCAGCGGCCCTCCCTGTCCTTGATCCGGTACTCAAAGGCCCTGTAGGTGCGGTTAGCGTTGAAGAGTTTATCTATACACCGCCGGAGATGCGCGGCATCCTCCGGGTGGACATTGGCGGTACAGACCTTCCCCTCTATCTCCGACCTATCGTAGCCCAGGCGTTTTTTAATATTGGGGGAAACATAGTTGATAAGACCCGCCCTGTTAATGATGAAGAAAATGTCACTGGCCTGCTCGACAAAGGTCCGGAACTTGGTCTCACTCTGCTGCAGGGCCCGTTGGGCCCGCTCCTGCTCGCTTATGTCCCGGCAGATGCAGATGACGGTTTTTTCCCCGCCAATTTCGGTGCCCGTGGCACTTATTTCCACGGGGAAAATGCTGCCATCTTTGCGCCTGTGCCTGGTCTTAAAATAGCAGTTGATCTTGCTGAGATCCCTAAATTCCCAGCGGACCCGCTCTTCGGTCATATCGGCATCCCAATCCCAGATCTGAAGATGGAGGAGCTCCTCTCGGGAATAGCCAAGCATTTGGGCAAAACGTTCGTTGGCCTCGATAATCCGGTGTTCCTGGTTAATGATCACTATACCCAGGCCGACCTTGCTGATGAGGGTGCTGAGCCTGACTGCCTTCTCTCCCAGCTGCTCCTTTACCTGGTGGCTTTCGGTAATGCTGGAAAGGATGGCATAGCCGCCGGCAAGGGCAGCGGAAGAAAAAAGGGGGCCGTATTTTACAGAAGCATAGATGGGGCGGCCTTCCTTAGAACTTGTTTCTATATCAATTTCTCCCCCTTCACCCTGTAAAACACTGGCCAAAATAGGAAGGCTCCCGCCCTCCCCCGGCCCTAGAAGGGCGTCTATCCTCTGCCCCAGCACCTCGTCCCCTTTATAGCCAAAGAGTCCGTTAAAGGCGGGATTGGCGTGGAAAACCCTCCCCTCGCAGTCAAACCAGAGGATGGCATCCCTGGTGTGATTGAACATGGACTGGTAAAGGGCCAGGCATTCCTGGGGTTTGCTATCCTTATTGGATCCGGCAACCATCCTTGTCTCCTCCTCAAATTCATAGCAGACTCACATACCTACAGACAACAAATTGCTGCAAAGCCTTGTTGCAGCAATATCTACAGCAAAGGAAGAGAATACAAGGAAATCTCCCATTTTTAACGCCGGAAAACCCTTTGTTCAAGTTATTAATCCAGTAAAGGCTAATTCTACAAGGCCCTTCCCCCCTCCTGCACGGCTGGGCCCCTTCCCCCAATAAAATTTGTTTCGGATAGGATAACCCCTCCCCGTCTTTAGCGGCAGGAAAGACACCTATTGCAGTATACCTATAATCAATTTATAATGGTATTTATACGGAAAAATTAGCCTTGTAAGGTAACCTTTTCTAGGTAAGGGATAATTATCCATAGTCAAGAATTGTGTTGGTTGTTTGAAACTGGAAGGGGCAAGGGTGTCTGTGAGCTGCTAGGAGGGAGAACATGAAAAGTTTACGGGCTAAAGTAATTCTGTACATATTAGGGCTTTTCCTGATAGGCACTCTGGTCTTGGCCTATGCCAATTACCTCGTCGCCGAGAGGGTAGCAACGGATGTTATCCACAGCTTAACGGAACAGCTGGCCGTGAACCTGGCCCATGCCACAGAAAACAACCTGCTGCGCTACCAGGACCTGGTAGAAGCCATGGCCCAGATGCCGGAAACCCTAGAAATGGATTCGGAGACCGACTGGGAGGTGCTGGAAGCCTATCTCCAGCGGGAGGAAGGGCGAATCCGGGAATTTGAAATGATCTTTTTGGCCGATGCCAACGGCGAGTATATCAATACCAAAAGCCAGAGGGGCAATATTGCCGATCAGGATTACTTCCAGGCAGTTATGACGGGTAAAACCGTTATTACCGAACCCCTCATCAACCCCGTCACGGGGAAGGAAGTAGTGGTTGTCGCCGCCCCCATCAAGGATGGGGAAGGGAAGGTTAGCGGTTTATTGGGAGCAACGATAACCCTGGAGGAATTGACCAATATTATTTCCCAGACCGAGCTGGGGGAAAACGGCTACGCCTTTGCCCTGGCCTCCGACGGCACCGTCGTGGCCCACCGGAACCGGGATCTGCTGCTGCGGCACAATTATATAAGGGACAGCAAGCCGCAAGTGGACACGGAAAGCGGTGGCGATGTCGACGCCGTCTCTGAGGCCACTGTAGACGCCGTCACCAGCGCCACCCAGGCCATCGGCCTGGAAGTGGTCAGCGGGGAAGTGGGCCATTCGGAGTACAGGCGGGAAGGGATCGATTATCTGGTTGGCTATGCCCCCGTCCCCCTGACCAAGTGGGGTGTGGCCACGGTCCTGCCACGGGAGGAAATCTTGGTACCCTTAGCCGATTTAAGGGAGAATTCCATCCGTTACACCACCATCTTCGTACTCTTGGGAGCGGCCGTAGGCTTCTTCTTAGCCAGTCAAATTGTGAAACCCATCAAGGCCTTGACTGCCGCTGCCCAGAAGATAACCCAGGGAGACCTTACCCAGCAGGTGGCAGTGGCCTCCCGGGATGAAGTCGGCATTCTGGCCGCCAGTTTTAACAACATGATTCAGGAACTGAAGGCCTTAATAACTAGTATCCGGAAGGGTTCCGAGACCCTCACCCAGTCGGCCCGGGAAATCCGGATGGCCTCCGAGGAAACAGCCACCTCGGCCGAGGATGTGGCTGCCGCCATCAATGAGATGGCCCTGGGGGCCACCAGGCAGGCGGAAGACGCCCAGGAAAGCGCCCAGAAGCTGGAAAAGATGCTCAGGGCCCTGGAAAAGGTGGCCGCCCATTCCCAGGAAGCGGCAGACGGTGTCAGCAAGACCATGACCGTCATCGAACATGGGGTAACGGTGGTCAAGAACCAAAACGAAACCATGGATGCCAACGAAAGGGCAATCGAGATGGTGGCTGCAGAAGTGGAAAACCTGGCTGCCAAGGCCGGGGAGATCGGGACAATCATAGAGGTCATCAACGCCATCTCCGAACAGACCAACCTCCTGGCCCTGAATGCGGCCATAGAGGCAGCCCGGGCCGGGGAATTTGGCCGCGGCTTTGCCGTAGTGGCCGATGAGGTGAGGAAGCTGGCAGAACAGTCGGGCCAGGCCACCGGGGAAATTGCCCGGATTATTGAAGAAATAAGGTCTGGGGTGGAGGGCACCCACGCCCAGATGAGGGTTGCCCTGGAGACGGTCCACAGGCAGAAGGAAGCCACCGAAGAAACGGAACAAAGCTTCAATGAGATCCAGCAGACGGTCTTGTTCTGCAAAAACCTGGTGGAAGATATTGCCGCAGCCACCATCCAGCTGAAGACGGCAGCCAATACGGTGAGCAAGGCGGTCATGCAAATTGCCAACATCGCCGAAGAGAGTGCCGCATCGACGGAAGAGATCGCCGCTGCCACCGAGGAGCAGTCGGCTACGGTGCAGGAATTCACGGCTGCCGCCCAAAATTTAAGCAGCCTGGCGGAGGAATTGGAGCAGGAGGTGGCCCGCTTTATCACCTAAGTTCAGGTTATTGCACAGCGAAAGGGCCTGGGGGTTTTCCCCAGGCCCTGGTTTTTTGTTTTCTGGCGGAGAGAGTGGGATTTGAACCCACGAGGCAGGGGCTTCCTGCCTACTCGCTTTCGAGGCGAGCGCCTTCAGCCGGACTCGGCCATCTCTCCACTTTTTGCCGGCAAAGTCAGTGTACTGCACTCCTTATTATATAATCTATGCCCCGCCGGGTCAAGGACCCGGTTTTTACCTGGCCTCAGAATACCTTCACCAGGACCGCCAGTTCCATCCATTCAATCTGGAGCAGGCCCTCCTCCTCCCTGCCATCGATGTGCTGGAAGAGGAGCATTACCCTCACCTGCTCGTTTTCCTCCACAAGGGCCATATCCTCCTTATCTAAAACCACCTCTCCCTCGTGGGCGGCATGGATGCCCAGGGCCACCTCTTCGAGATCCCTTTCATAAATGGTTTGCCCTTCCCGCTCTATCTTCAGGACCGGGTAGGTATAGGAGATGGCCAGTTCCCCTTCCTTTACCTCCATGCCATCATGCCAGCCGGCAAAGAGGGGCAGATAGTAATCATAATCTGCCACGGCCAGGAGCCGGGGTTCCCCGTCGAGGTGATGCCGGAAATACTGGCCCCAGCTGCCGTAGGTCAGGTCGAAGCCGAATACTTCCTCCATCTGCTCCAGGGTAAAGCCGGGGGGAAGGAACTTCAGGTCGGCCAGGCTGTGGTCGTAGTGGAAGTAGTTGATGATGGAGGTTATCCTCTCCTTGTCGGCCTGGGGTATGGTGGAAGAAGGCACAATCTGACCCGCCACCAGCATGTCATTTTTCAAGAGGAGCTCTTTAAACTCCTTGTTCTGGCTGTATTTGGAGACGGCGTAGGCACTCCAGGGGCCTGTGACCACCAGCAGGGCGACCAGGGCGGCCGACAGGACTACGATGACATTCCTGTTGTCCTTCTTGAGGGCAAAGTAGAGCATCGTCCCCGTGCTCCACAGGCCGCCGGCCAGGACCAGATACCTGTTTTCCGTCACCCCGTAGGCCCGGATCCGGATGCCCATGGCGACAAAGAGCATGAGGAGGAGGGGCAGGATGAGTTTGGGAAAGTAGCCAATAAAGAGCTGCACCCACCGGTTCCTTTCCTTGAGGGGGTAAATGGCAAAAATCACTCCGGTACTGACCAGGGAGTACCAGAGGACAAGGTGGGAGACAATCCCAGCCGGCCAGTGCCGGGTGATAATAATCTGGAAGAAGTAGAGATAGAGGATAGCCGTGTAGACGGCAAGGAGGGGCATCACTATATACAAAAACAGGATTTGGAGGAACTGGGGATAATCCCCGGACTCATATTCCGCCCCATAGGCGGGCACCCCCGCTAAAAAGTAGGCCGGGGCAAAGATGCCCACCACTATCAACCAGATATCCAGGTACACCTCACCGGGTATGCCGGCGGAAAAAAGGGTATTGATGGTGTAGAGGATGGCCGCCAGCCCCATAAAGAGGACCAGGGAATAAAAGTAGGTGGCGGCAAAAGCTATTCCCAAATCCAGGACATACATTTCAAAACCTTCCCTGCGCCCCCAGTAGGGAATGGCCAGAAAGAGCAGGTAGAAAGCCAGGTTAAAGGCTATGTACCTGGTCATGGAAACCATGTTCTCATCGGGGAGCAAAAGGTGGTAATAGGCGAGCAAAAACAAAGCCGCCAGACCGTAGGCCAGAACAGGGAGCACCTTCCGCCCCCCTCCCCTCTCCCACAACACCCGCAGGGACAGGGTCAGGGGAATGCCCAGGGCCAGGGTCATGGCGACTCGCATAAGATAATCAGGCCTTGACGCAGCATGATTGAGATAAATTAATATCAGGACGGTAACAAAGGCCAGGGCCAGGGGTTCAGGAAACCTCTTGAGGCTGGCAGCCAGCCGCACCGCTACCCTTTTTGCTGTCCGAAGGATTCTTTCCAGCATTTCTCCACCTCCCCAATATATAGACGTTAAAAAGGAAGATTTAGTTCACCGGCAGGTGGTAAATGCCGGAAAACTTTTCACGCCCGCAGGCGGCGGAAAAAATCCCGCAGCAGCTGGGCGCATTCTTCCTCCAGCACGCCCCCGGTCACGGTAAAGGTGTGGTTCAGGCGCCCGTCCTGGCCGATCTGGTAGAGGGAGTCGACCCCGCCCCCCTTGGGATCGGGGGCCCCGTAGACCAGGTGGGCAACCCGGGCCAGGACCAGGGCTCCGGCGCACATGGGACAGGGCTCGATGGTGACATACATGGTGGTATCGGCCAGGCGCCAGGTTCCAAGAAGCCGGGCTGCCTCCCGCAGGGCAATAATTTCCGCGTGGGCCGTTGGGTCCCCCTGGGTTTCCCGCAGGTTATAGCCCCGCCCGACGATGCGGCCCTCCCTGACCAGGACGGCCCCGATGGGAACCTCCTCCAGGGCCAGGGCCTTCCGGGCCTCGGCCAGGGCCTCCCCCATAAATTCCTCATGCTGGCCTTCCCACTTTTCCTCCATCTGCTGCGCCGCCTTCCTACCGGGCCAAAAGCCCGGACAGATGAAATTTGGAGTTAAAAAATGACTAGCCCTGCAGCTAGTCTTCGGAAAAAAATTGGTGTCCCTAGGAGGACTCGAACCTCCGCATGACGGGGATTAGGAATCCCCCGCTCTATCCGACTGAGCTATAGGGACACGGCTTCATTTCTCGTATTATAATACCACACCCGCCGGTAAAATGCAAGCCTGACCGGAAGATGGCCGGGCCCTTCCAGCCCGAAAGTGGGCAATCGGGCCTCCAGCCCAGGGACATTATTTTCTTACCGGTACTTGCTCCACATGCTCCATGGGAAAGCCCAGGAGCTGCTGACCAAGGCGGCGGAAGTGCTCGGGATCGGCGCTGGTATAGAAGCGGTGTTTGGGAACAGTGCCCGCCGGTGCCAGTAAGCCCCGCTCCCGGAGGATTTCCCTGAGGGTGACAACGGTGGCCACGGCCGGGTCAACAATTTTAATATCGGGGCCAATGACCTTCCTGATCACCCGCAGCAGGTGGGGATAGTGGGTGCAGCCCAGGACCAGGGTATCGACGGCAGTATTGGCTAAAAAGGACAGGTATTCCCCGGCGGCAGCTTCCACCTCCGGCCCACTGAGTTTCCCCATTTCCACAAAGGGTACAAAGAGGGGGCAGGCTTGTCCATAAACCTTGGCCCGGGGATTATACTTCTTGATGGCCCTCTGGTAAGAACCGGAGCTGATGGTAAATTCCGTCCCGATAACGGCAATTTCCCCTGTATGGCTGGCCAGGGCCGCTTCCCTTGCCCCCGGTTCGATGATGCCCACCACCGGCAGGGAAAAGGCTCCCTGCAGGGCCGGCAGGGCCGCCGCCGTGGCGGTATTGCAGGCTACGACCAGGGCCTTGACCCCCTGCCCAACGAGAAATTCGGCCACTTCCAGGACAAAGGCCTGGATTTCCTCCTGGGTCCGGGAACCGTAGGGAACCCGGGCATTGTCGCCAAAATAGGCAATGCTTTCCTCGGGCAGCATGGTCAAAAAACGCCGCACCACCGTTAGACCGCCAAAACCCGAATCAAAAATTCCTACTGGCTCTGACATCTAACCACCCCAGTATTTGCTTTTCCTGTGCCGTATTTCTACATTATTCACCGTCCGGCGGAAATATCCTCCCTGACAGCCCCTGCCCCGGCAAAAATATGGGAAAAACAAAAGGGCGGGATGTCCCGCCCAGGGAAGATAAGACAGCAGCCCTACCCCTGCCGGGGCGGGATGGGTTCCTTGCCGGCGATGAATTTGCGCCGGGCAGGGTGGGTTTCAAAATCATCGGGATTCCAGTTGCTGGCCTCAGCCCAACTTTGGCTCAGGAGGGCTTCCTCCTCCCTTGTCATCTCCCTCTTTTCTCCCTGCGCCGGCCTGCCCTTGTCCTTGGCCATGCTATCCTTCCCCTTTCCTTTAGTTTGAAAGCCGTTTATATTTTTTCCTTCCCCAGCACCTTCATACATGGCAGCTGCCTTGCGGGAAAAGGGAGAAGGAACAATGCAAAGGTAAATGGTTATTATTATTTTTAATACTCCCTTTCCCGGCAGGAATTTGTCTTTTTTTGTCGAAGTTAACTAAACTTGCTAAGGCCGGGATGCCAGGCCACGCCTCCAGCGCCACCAGTGGGGGCAGCCGGCTGCCAGGGCGTGCACCGGGAGAAACCCCTGGCGCAACAAGGGGGCGTGTTTTTTCTTTGCCATTTTTGCCCAAGGGCCAACTTCCCCGGCCCAGAAGAAACTAACATGGAGGTATGGACGTTGAAAAGTCTGCGCTGGAAAATCGCTATTATTATCGTGGGCTTCATTTTAGTGACAGGCACAGTTCTGGGTGGGGTAAATTACTTCTCGGCCCGGAGTATTCTCGAAGATGAGATATACAACCGGTAAACCCAGGTAGCCCTTCTCCTCGTCCAGGGGATTGAAGATAAGCTGACCCAGTATCAGAGAATTCTAGCGACAATGGCAGAAGTCGCTGAAATAGAGGCCATGGACTGGGACACAGCCGCCCCTTACCTGGAAGAAAAAATCCTTGCTTTAAAGGACTTTGAGATCTTCTACCTGGTTTTCCCCGACAATGAATTTATCGGCACCGAGGGCAACAGCGGGAACCTGGGGGACAGGGCCTACATCCAGGAAACCTGGAGCCGGCAGAAGGGCATCATCTCTGAGCCCATCATCAGCAAGGCTACCAATGTACCCGTGGTAGCCATAACAGCCCCCATCAGGGATGCTGAAGGAACAATGATCGGCATCCTGGGCGGTACCCTTACCCTGGACTTTTTAACAGAAATGGCCCTGGATATCGCCGAAGGGCAGGCAGGCTACCCCTACATAATTGACGACAGCGGGCTGGTCATCGCCCATCCCGATGCCAGCATCCGCTTCCAGGCCAATTTTTTAAACACTGAGGCCGACTACGTAACCCCGGAACTTGCGGCCATGACCCAGCAGATGGTGGCCGGGGAGCAGGGCCTGGCCACCTACTCCCTGGAAGGGGAAGAATACCTGTGCTCCTTCGCCCCCATGCCCCTGACGGGCTGGTCCGTTGCCGTTACCACCCCCCTGGCCGAGGCCATGGCGCCGGTGGACCAGCTGCGGGACATGACGGCAATGCTTGGGCTGGCCGTCACCCTCCTGGGTATTGTGGGCAGTGTGCTCTTGTCCAGCTCGGTGGCCAAACCCATCGCTGACCTGGCCAAGGCGGCAGCCCTGGTGGGGGCGGGGGACTTTACCCACCAGATTACCGTGCGGGGGAAGGACGAGGTGGGCATCCTCGGGAAGAGCTTTCAAGCCATGGTTAACGGCATGGGCAATCTGATCGGCCAGGTGAAGGAAAGTGCCGTGGCCCTGGCCCAGTCGGCCCGGGAAATTACTGCCGCCGCCGAGCAGTTGGGCCAGGGGGCCCAGGAAGTGGCCACCGCCGCCAATGAAATGGCCGCAGGGGCCCAGCAGCAGGCCCTCACTGCCCAGAGAAGCGCCGACCAGCTCGTGGAGATGCAGAAGACCTTCAGCGCCATAGAAAGTTCGGCCCGGGAAATGGTGCAAGAGGTGGAAGAGGCCGGGGCAGCGGTAAGGGCAGGAAAAGAGAAGATCCAGCTGCAGGCCGAAAAGATGATCCAAAACCAGAAGGTATCGGCAGAATTGGCCAACCTGGTCGGCAGCCTGGCAGAAAAAGCCGAGCAGATCGGCACAATAATTGATATAATAAAATCTATAGCCGAGCAGACCAACCTCCTGGCCCTGAACGCCGCCATCGAGGCGGCCCGGGCCGGGGAACAGGGACGGGGCTTTGCCGTTGTGGCCGACGAGGTGCGCAAGCTGGCCGAAGAATCTACCCGGTCGACGGAAGAAATCACCGCCCTCATTGGCGAAATCCAGGCCTCGGTCGCCGCGGCCAAGGTGGGCATGGAAGAGGCGGGTAAATTGGTGGAATTCCAGTTTGCCGCCACCAAGGATACGGAAGCCGCCTTTGTGCAGATCGACCTGGTCTCGGCCCGGGCCCGGGAAAAGGTGCAGGACATAGCCCAGGCCATAATTGCCGTCTCCGCCCAGGTAAAGGAAACTGTAGACGATATCAACAGCATCGCCAGTGTCTCCCAGCAAAATGCCGCCCTCACCGAGGAGCTGGCTGCCAACAGCCAGGAACAATCGGCGGCAGCGGAGGAGCTGACGGCAGCCGCCGAGAACCTGCAGCACCTGGCCCAGAGGTTGCAGGAAGCCGTCGAGGTCTTCCAAGTTTAATCCGACGGGATACTGCAGTAAACCCATTGTTCCTACAAGGGCGGGGGCAGTAGGGACATGCCCCCCGCCTCTACAAAAAGAGGGAGGGAAGGAAAATGGTAATGCTCTCCAACAGCAGGCAAGTGGTGATCTTTAGGCTGGGTGAGGAGGAATACGGCATACCCATTCTCAGCGTCCAGGAGATTATCCGCCCCCAAACTCCCACCAAGCTGCCCAACTCCCCCGATTTTATCAAGGGTATCATCAACCTGCGGGGCAAGGTTATTCCCATCGTCGACCTGGCCCAGCGCTTTGGGATTACGGCCAGTTCCGACACCCACCAACAGCGCTTTATAGTGGTAGAAATCCAGGGCAATACCGTGGGCGTTATTGTCGATTCCGTTTCCGAGGTTTTAGCCGTCTCCCAGGAGCAGATCAAGCCGCCGGTGGAAAACTTTGCCTCCTTCGACGCCAGGTACATCAGCGGCATCCTCGCCCGGGATGAGCGGCTGGTTATCCTGTTAGACATCGAAAAAATCTTCCTCGAAGACGAGCTCCTGGCCCTCCAGGAGGCCGGGGCAGCCAAGGAGGAGTAAGGGGCAAACCCGTCCCGCTTCCTTCCACTGCTGGAATATTCCTCCCTGCATGCCCTTCCTTCCCTTTGGGTTATGCTAAGGGGGGAGGTGATAGTATGCTCAGCAGCCGCCACGGAAACTTTAACGGGATGGGATTTGCAGGTCTGATGCTCCTCTCGGCGGTAATGACCATCCCCATGTATGTCATCATGCGGGAGATGAGCGATACCCTAAAAGAGATAGCCAATAAAATTGCCCCCTAGGGGGCTGACACCGCCTGGACAGTATTCCCCAGGGCGGTGTTTTTATTATCCTTCCGTGCCCATTACCCCTAAACCCCCCCCCGGGGGGGTTTTAGGTTTTTTGTGCCCTTTTGCCGGGGAGGAAAGGAAAAGGCAGATGTGGAAGTTAAACCAGTGTAACCAAAGGGATAATCACAGCAGCCCAGTTGCAGTATCTACTTTTAAAGGAGTGAGCCGGTTTGGTAATGGAACGCCTGGCAAAGCAGTTGGATTTTATTGTCGAGGTCGATAAGCTAAAAAAGGTTTACCGGCAGAATGTGGTCATCGGCACCCAGCGGCAGGAAAACGATGCCGAACATTCCTGGCACCTGGCCCTGATGGCCCTCCTGCTTTCCGAGTATGCCCGGGACAAGGACCTGGACCTTTTCCGGGTGGTTAAAATGGTCCTCATCCACGACCTGGTGGAGATCGATGCCGGGGACACCTTCTGCTACGACGAGGCCGCCCACGAGGATAAGGAAGAGCGGGAGCTGGCCGCAGCAGAGCGGATCTTCAACCTGCTTCCCGAGGACCAGGCCCAGGAAATGTGGGAGCTGTGGCGGGAGTTTGAAGAAGGGAAAACACCGGAAGCCCGCTTTGCCAACTCCCTGGACCGCTTCCAGCCCCTCCTCCTCAATCACCATACCCGGGCCCACACCTGGACAAAGCCAGGGGTCACCCGGGAAAAGGTCCTGCAGCGAAACGGCCTCATCGCCGAAAATGCCCCCGCCCTGTGGGAATATGCCCAGAAGGTCATCGACCAGGCTTGGGAAGAGGGGTATCTGCGGGATTAAATGTTAAAAAGAAAAACTTTTCCCCTCCAGAATGGGGCCCAGACTGGTTTCCGTTCCACCGTTAGCAGGGGTTTGCCGCCGGAAAGGGTAACCGAAAAAAATTCCCTCGGGTATATATTATCTAGAAAGGGGGAATTGGGATGGCAAACCCTTACACCAACCTCTATGTCTGGTTTTCCAACGGAACGGAAAGGAGAAGGTTTGTCATGGAGCTCCTGCAGTTAAAGCCTGAGGTGCCAAAAAGGAAGGGCAAAAGGGCCGCTGCAGAAGCCCGGGAACGGCAGAGGCAGCTGGATGCCTACCTGGACATGATGGAGGAGGGAAAAACCAAAAGCCCCTATTACGCCCTCTCCGACCTTTTTTACCGGGGCCGTTTGCCTGAGAATATCAATATCGATGCCCTTCCCCCCTGGCATGAAGCCAGGGTATTTCAAAGGGGCTTCCGCCGGATTTATACCCAGAAATCCTATTACTACAGGCCCGGTCATTGGCTGGTCATTCAGTTCCGGCACACCCCCGAGGGCTGGGAAAGGCGAAACTGGGTACTGGGGCAGATCCCCGCGGAGAGGCTTGGGACCAACGTCCCCATCCCCCAGGAGATAGTGGACCGGAGGACACTGGTCTGGGCAGAAGGCCTCCTCCAAAGGTTTAGGGAGGCGCCGCAAGAGTCGTCGGCAGTGAGGAGCTTAAATAGCATATACGAGAAACTAAGAGGCATTAAGGCCAGATCTCCGGAGCTTTTCCAAGGGGATCTAATTTATTTATGGGAAAGGCTGGCCTTTAGGTATTACGATATAGGGCTATTGGACAAGGCCACTAATTGCCTGGAGTTGCAGGCCCAGTTGAGACCAGAGGATAGTGATGTCTACCTGACCATGGGCGCCCTCTATGCCGAAAGGGATATGTGGCCATTGGCATTAAAGGCTTATATGAAGGGTCTAGAGCTAGAGCCCAATAATGAATACATCCTCTACAACCTCGCTGCCCATTACCTGGATCAGGGAGATACGGAAACGGCCCGCATATTCATCGAAAGGCTCAGCAATGGAAGCAGCAATGGCGAAAAAGAAAAACGAGTTCCCCCATGGAAACTCGCTTCTTAATATAAAGCCTTTAATGGTGCGCCCGAGAGGATTTGAACCTCTGACCTCCGGATTCGTAGTCCGTTACTCTATCCAGCTGAGCTACGGGCGCACGTTTTTGTCTGCTGTGTTATTATAGCAGATGCCACAGGGGAAGTCAAGTTTACCAAAAAGCCCCAGATAGAAAAACGAATGCGGGTATCATGAACTGATACCCGGTGGAAAATGGCGGAGAGGGCGGGATTCGAACCCGCGGTACAGGTTTTGCCTGTACAATCGCTTAGCAGGCGACCGCCTTCAGCCGACTCGGCCACCTCTCCATATTATTGTTGTTATGTCCGATTTTTTGGCGGAAGGGGTGGGATTCGAACCCACGGAGCCCGCGAAGGCTCAACGGTTTTCAAGACCGCCTCCTTCAACCCCTCGGACACCCTTCCCCTTGCGGCTCGATCCCAAGTATACCACAAAAATGACCACAATGTCAATACAAGGCGCCCACGGTCCCCTTCTCCTTGAGGTAGACCAGGGTCCCGTTCTCATACACCCGGTAAAGCTTGAAATCAAGGATTTCTTCCGGTGGTTCCTTAAAGATTTCCCACCAGGCCACATCCA
>Ga0209537_1002767_pt1 | contig 16986 bp, 14 predicted proteins | sample BioPla4DNA1_FD_187698 | JGI IMG/M metagenome (GOLD analysis project Ga0209537, IMG submission 187698) | Biogas fermentation microbial communities from Germany - Plant 4 DNA1 (SPAdes) (version 2) | ecosystem: Engineered > Bioreactor > Anaerobic > Digestate | place: Bielefeld, North... | reverse complement strand
AAGAAACTGCCGCGTCCCAGATCGGACGCGGCAGAAATACCGGAAGGCACCTTATATCCTCTTCACTATCTCATGAAGATCCCGATCTCATGAAGCTCCCCCACCGCAAGCTGGGCAGTTGGGATCCTTGAACACCTTAGCTTCGTTCCACGTCATGTCCAAACCACTGAACAGAAGCAGCCTGCCGACAAGAGGTTCACCTATGCCTAGCAGCACCTTTACTGCTTCCATAGCTTGCATGCAACCGATAATCCCGGGAGTAGCTCCAAAGACGCCCAGCTCCGCGGCTGTCTTACCTACTCCCTCAGGCGGAGGAGTCGGGAAAATGCATCTAAAGCACGGCCCCTTCCCAGGCAAGATAGTAAGGATCATGCCGTCGAACCGCATGACTCCTGCTTCCACCAACGGTTTCTCAAGCTTCAGACATGCATCATTCACTATGTATCTTGTGGCGAGATTGTCTACTGCATCTACCACTAGGTCATATTCAGCAATTATGTCCATGGCCCGTTCTTCGGTAAGTCTAGTGTCATAGGTCTCTATATGTACATGAGGATTGAGACGTTCAAGAGTCAACTTCGCCGATTCTACCTTCTTCATCTCGAGCCTATCCGTATTGTGCAGGATCTGTCTTTGCAAATTGGAGAGACTGACAATATCCTCATCTACAACACCAAGTGTGCCCAAACCGGCGCACGCCAAGTACATCGCTACAGGAGAGCCTAATCCCCCTGCGCCGACGATCAAGACTTTGCTCGACTTCAGCGTCTCCTGACCGATGGTACCGATCTCAGGAATTACGAGCTGCCTTTCATATCGTATCTTCTCATCCGGATTCAACACTATCTATCACACCCACCAAACGTATACTTATCTGTCTGCGATATCCGAGTTTTTCTCAATAGATGGTGCAACTCCAAACCGCTGACTTACCTTTTGGACCGGCTATTAACTTATTTTTTGCTTGACGGCGAAACCCCAGCCCTCCGGAGCACCCTCTCCAAGGCCTTGTTCGCCTCTCGGATAACTTCTTCCTCATCAATCGAGGTAAGCTTCCTTTCATGCATCAGTATGCGCCCGTCCACAATGGTCGTCTCAACATCCGCTGCCTTAGCCTCGTATACTATCCGAGATATAAGGTTCACGTTCTCAGTTGGCGCTGCATGAGCATGGTCTATGTCCAGGATGATTATATCCGCACGCTTGCCCGGCTCGATACTGCCAATCTCATCTTTCATGCCCATGGCTTCCGCCCCGCCTTTTGTCGCCATTTCAAGGACCTTAGTTGCCGGCATTGCAGTCGGCCCCAGACGAGGCTTATGGATTAAGGCAGCAAGCCTCATCTCCATGAATGCGTCAAGGTTGTTGTTGCACGGCGCCCCATCCGCACCAAGCGACACAAATACGCCCATATCCATCATCTCCGGAATCTTCGCAAATCCCGAAGCAAGTTTAAGGTTCGATGACGGGCAGTGGACGACCTTAGTCTCTGAGTCCCTGAGCATCTCCATCTCATCCTCGTCCAGCCAGATGCAGTGAGCCAACACAAGGTTAGGGCCCAAGAGCCCGAGTTCTTTCAGGAACTCCACATTCCTCATACCTTTCTCCGCCATGACAAGTTCTATCTCGCCCCTGTTCTCAGAAGCATGGGTATGGACCAGCACTCCGTAGTCTTTTGCCATGGCAACGACCCGCACAAGGAGGTCATCTGTGCATGACACTACAAATCGAGGTGCAAAAGCGTATCTAATCCTTCCTCCGTCATGCATGTGCCACTTCCTCAGCAGCTCCTCGCTCTCCTTCAGCGAATCCTCAGTAGACTCCATCAGCGTCGGAGGCACCTCTCCTCCGTGGTCCATCATGACTTTGCCGGATGTAGCCCGGATTCCTGAGGCATTAATCGCTTGGAACGCGCTCTCTGTGTGATGGACTGTCTCCATGTCGATGATGGCAGTTGTGCCACCTTTGATGAGTTCTGTGATTCCCAGCATAGCAGACCAATAAATACTTTCCTCGTCATGACCGCCCTCCAGCGGCCATATGCGAAGCCTTAACCAATCCATAAGTTCTAAATCGTCTGCCTGACCCCGAAAGAGTGTCTGACAAAGATGTATGTGGGTCTGGACGAAGCCAGGCATAACTACCTTACCTTCTGCATCAATAACTGTATCAACTTCAACGTTGGCTGTTTCTTCGTTTTCATCACCTGCTGCTGCGACTGAGGCAATTGTGCCACCATCAACCAGGATGTCGGCACGCTCTAAGATCTCTTGCTTTTCATTCATGGTAACAACTCTACCGCCGCGAATGAGGATTTTAGACATACACGCCACTCCTTTCAGGTGACTGCTTAAGAAACATGCCCCAAAAAACCTAACAAAACGCAAGGAGACCACAAGACCAAGGCACGAGTGTAAAGACGGGCAAATCAAAGCCTGAAAATGATAACGCCTCGCCTACGCCCCCGTAGCCAGGTCGGTTACGGCCTCCTGGTAGAAACGCCTGAACCCATGATTATCAGGTCTATACGCGAGCATTGGAGCATTTTGTCGTTCCCTATGAATTTATTCCATATTATCTTAATAAATCCTTCTCTTTACAATCAGGACAACTCTACTCGCAGCCTATAACACCGTTGACCCAGCTGCACACTTCATCCGCCAGTTTAACTGCTTCTTCATATTCTTCTTCAGTTACAGGCTCCCAATCTCCGGGATACCGGGTAGTGACAGCATATTCGTTGAGGATGATTGCATCTCTGATTTCACGAGGAATATCGATTTTGCAGCGTTTTCTAAGAAGGTTCAGTAGATGTCCGATGGAGTGTGTCCGCGGCGGGTTTTTCTTAAAATACACCAAGAGCCCTTTGAGACTCTTTTCTGCCGCTTGCTGGGCGTCAAAGCAAAGGTCTTCATACATAATGTCTTCAGATTGCCTCCCTTGCTTTGCCCGGGCAAGGTTGCTCCTGGCTCTCCGAATCCACTGCTCCCACGCTTTATCGCTCATAAAGGACACGACCTTTCAACGCCTCAAAGTAGATAAGCCCCGGCGTGCACTTGTACCTGGCCAGCCTTTCAGGAGTCTCGACCACGATATCTATGGCTGCCGGCATATCGAACAATGCTCGATAGAGTTCCTGCGCGAGCTTTCTCCTGTGATATGCCCCCCTCTTTACCACAAGGATGTCATAGTCGCTATCATCTGACCAATCCCCCTTCACTCTGGAACCGAAAAGGATGATCTTATCAGGATCTGCGGCTTCGACAATGATTTCCACTATCTGTTTCAAGATCTCTTCCACAGAACCCGCCTCCTTTTTCGAAAGATAGACATCTTCCGCAGACAAGTACCTTCGCTGAGCGTCCTTTCCACAGGTGGACGCGGCCGGGCGGGACACTGTCACAAGACCACCCGCCTCAAGTCAACGGATTAGATAGTACCTTCTGCATCACATCTAAGACTCCTGCTCTCTGCCTTGAGTGTTCCCGGTATGTACTGTACCATATAAAGGAAGATAGAAACGGACTTTGCGCAACCACAAACGAGTGAAGGTGACTGTACAGACATGACTATTGTAGGAATTGATGTCGGCGGAACAAACACCGATGCAGCTCTCATACAGGAAGGACGGATCCTTGCCACTGCTAAGGTGCGCACCCATCATGATCGGCTGCTCGATTCCACAACCCTGGCATTTGAGAAGCTTCTCGATGCATACGGAAGCACGGAACTTAGCGGTCCGATGGAACTCCACCTAAGCACAACCTTGTCCACGAACGCGATCATTGAAGGAAAAGGAGATCCCACAGCTGTCCTGGCGGTCCCCGGGCCGGGGATGAACATTGTCGAGCTGGATTTAGGGTTTCCCATATACGTGCTGTCAGGCTCAGTAGACCATAGAGGCCGTGAAGTTGCACCTATCAACCGCGAAGAGGTAATGGACGCAATAAACCAAGCCTTAAACAGCGGCGCCACAGCCGTGGCAGCAGTGGGTAAATTCTCACACAGAAACCCCGCTCACGAGCTGGAAATTGAAAAACTCATTCTGGAGAGGATTTCTGAACGAGACACCGATGACGCCTATGCAGAAAAATCTATTCTCCACAAAGGCAGCATCACACTGGGCCACAGGCTTTCAGGTCGTCCCAACTTCCCGCGCAGGATAGCGACTGCATATCTTAATGCGAGTATAGCCCGGCGTCAGGCTCTCTTCGTAGACATGATTCGTAAGTTCTTGGTGCGTGGCAAAAACGTCACCCAGGTATTCCTGCTGAAGGCGGACGGCGGCACCATGCAGCTGGAAGACTCCCTGGTCCGCCCTGTCGAGACTATCCTTTCAGGCCCTGCGGCGAGCATTATGGGCGCAGAAGCATTATCTGCTTACCCGGATTCAAACACGGTAATCGTTGACATAGGAGGCACGACCACAGACATCTCGGTGCAAGTTAAAGGAGAGACTGTCTTTCAAAGGCAAGGAGCTGAGATCTCAGGATTCAAGACCCTTGTCCCTGCCCTCTTTTCAAGATCCATCGGTCTCGGGGGCGATTCAGAGATAAGGGTCGTCCGGCATTCGGGAGCAGGTAGAGCAGGAGATACAGTCCGCTCTAAGATCAGGTCCGTTGCACAGCAAGAAACGAATCTTTATGCAGATCTACAAAAGACAAGCACAGGTACGGGCGAGCCGAGAACTCACTCTCAAGATATAGAACTTGAGATCGGGCCAAAACGTGCAGGAACACCGGCTGCTTTTGGCGGCAATTATGTAACCCCTACGGATGCAGCAGTGGTCCTCGGTTTAGCCGAAGTAGGCAACCCTGAGCTAGCCACGAAGGCTTTAGCCGATTTTGCTGCGCCTTACGGCCTAAGCCCGAAAGAGCTGGCCACGAAGATAGTGGAAACCTTCACCTTTCAGCTTGCCTCCGCAATCGAGGAAATCTATGAATACCTGGAATCACAACCTGTCTATACTGTCTCACAGATGCTGGCACCGCCTGATATACGCCCGGAGGCAGTGATAGGGCTCGGTGCTCCTGCAAAAGTCTTTATCCCTGCTGCTGCTGAAAGGCTCGGGCTGAAGCACCAGATCCTTCCCTACCATGAGAGTGCAAACGCCATAGGAGCTGCGGCAAGCCATCCGACAGCTGCGATAACCTTGCATGCAGATACCGCCTTGGGGATTATGACAGTGCCTGAGGCAGGCTACATCGGTAGAATCGAAAGGCCTGTCCTTTTCGGAATCAAGCAAGCACGCAATAAAGCTATGGAATGGGCAACTGAAGCCGGAAATAGGCTGGGCCTTGATGGGGCAGACAGTATCCAGATAGTAGAGGAAGAGAGCTTCAACATGGTGCGGGGGTTCCACACCGTAGGACGCACGTTTATGATTCGTGCCCAGGTGAGGCCAAGGGTCTCCAGGGTCAGTTATGACTAGCTTAACTGAGATCCGGCCCTGGCCCCGAGGAGGCTTCCTCGAGTTTCCGGCGGTATTGGGAACCCCCTGAAGATACATAATGGCTTCTTAGTATAGGGACTTAGTTGCGGCAATGGAGGTCATTTTAAGTGCAAGCAAGCAAATACAAAGTTGGGCTGATTTTCTTTCCAGCGTTCGACTGGGCGATTACTCCGGATCATCCTGAACGTGAGGAGAGGCTCCTTTACACGCGAGATCAGATCGTTGAAGAAGGGCTCTTGGACATCCCGGGCATCGAGGAATATAGGCCCCGGATTGCAGAGGACGCCGAGATCAACCGCATTCACATATGCGTCCCCAACGTATCCAGGATAATCACGGAATCTCACAGGATCGCAGCAGGCGGGACAATAGCCGCATCTGATCTAGTCATGACCGGCAAAGCCGACAGAGCGTTTGCACTCCTCCGCCCTCCCGGCCACCACGCCATGCGGATAGTCCACGGGTCGCGCGGGTTCTGTCTTGTTAACAATGAAGCTATCATGGTGGAACACATCCGCCATACATACGGATCTGACAAGCGCATCGCAATAGTAGACACTGACGCACATCACGCCGACGGCACGCAGGATATCTTCTACAATGACCCTGAAGTCCTGCACATCTCACTCCATCAAGACGGACGCACGCTTTATCCGGGAACAGGCTTTGTTGAGGAACGCGGCGGACCTGCAGCTTACGGGAATACCATAAACGTGCCTCTTCCTCCCGGAACCGGAGATGAAGGGATTCTATATGTGTTGGAACACTTGGTTCTACCGGTACTTGAAGACTTCGAACCTGATATCGTGATAAACGCTGCAGGCCAGGATAATCACTACACTGATCCTCTCACAAATATGAACTTCACAGCCAGAGGGTATGCCCGCCTTACTGAGCTTCTTGCCCCTGACATTGTGGTGCTGGAAGGGGGTTACTCCATTGAAGGCGCGCTTCCGTACATTAATGCAGGTATCTTGCTGGCACTCGCAGGCCTCGATTACAGTGCTGTCAAAGAGCCCGACTGGTCTCCGCGGGTAACGAGGCAATCAGAGAGACTGACTCAGCATATCGAGGAGCTCGTCAACACTCTAAGGCAGATGTGGAATACGAGAAAAGACGTAGATCTTGACAGGGTTTTCGGCACAGGGCCTGTTTATGAAAGGAACCGCAGGATCTACTATGACACAGGCGGTATCTCAGAACAACAGTTTGAACGTATCGCAAGGTGCAAAGCTTGCAGCGGCTGGCGATTGATAATCTCCGGCGCTGTCCATCAAACCAGGAAAGTCTCACGAATAGCCGCAGTCATCATCCCATGGCATGCTTGCTCAAAGTGCAGAGCCGCCGCAGAAGCGGAGTTCGAAAAGATATCCAAAGAACCGAACCTGGACTATGTGTATTTACAGGATACTGAAGAAGACAGGTTCCTTATAAGAGCACGCGCTTAAAGCCTATAGCTGTGGAAGCTTCATCCTGTTACAGTGTATAGACGAGGTCGCCTTCACGTATACGTAGAAGAAAACGCCCCCACCCTGTAAGCATGGTGGGGGCTGCAACACTTCTTTCTTATAGATGCACTCATCAAACACATGTCACGGCTGTTCAATTTAAATCAGTATCTGATCTCTCCAATCTACAGCGGCATCTCACCTGTTCAATGACGTTTGAAATGCAAAGGTTTAAGAGCCTCTTCTAATCCGTAGCGTATTGCAGGGGAGTATGCGGGTATATGCGCTATAACGGAGCGCGCCAGCATATGCCCGATAACGGAACATGCCGGTATCTGCGCTATAACGGCGCATGCGAGCATATGCCCTATAGCGGAACATGCCGGTATATGCTATAGAACGGGGCATGCCGGCATATGCGCTATAACGGAGCATGCAAGTATATGCCCTATAGCCGCCCTACAGCCCACACACGGAACATACGTCCGCACAACACTCCTTCACGAAACTTATGATCTCCTGGAGAAAACCCGGTGCAAGCGGCAGCTCAGGATCGCTGTAAGTTGCCACGTTTGCCTGGGGATCAAGAGGTGCCTCTTTCAAGATATGGTTCATGTTAGCGATTATTCTAAGCCTCGCGCCTGGATTTGCCTCAGCCAGCAACTCGGCATTCTCAACTGACACCTGCAAGTCAGTTGTGCCCTGCAGAATCAATACAGGGACATCAAGATTCGCAATCTCAACTCTAGGGTCATACTTGAACCATGACATCATGTACGGTTGGACGCTTGGCCTAAACAGCATCATGAGCTCCGGACTTACGTTGGCGACCGTCCTCCCCTGCTTCAGCTCTTCCATTATGGCCATGCTTTCATCGCGGATCTCTTTAGGCTGATTCGCAAGCTGCTCTTCCAGCATTTCATACACTGGTTTACCTGCGCCTGCCACCGAGATGACACCGGAAACCCCTGAGGACTTATTCACTGCAGCCATTGAGATCAAAGATCCTTCACTGTGGCCAAGGACTACCACAGCGGAAAAACGGCCATCGTCTTTAAGAAGCTCAATCCATCCGATTACATCTTCGATGTAATGATCGAGCCTTAGGTCAGCCTCGCTTGCCGCAGCGCCTACACTTTTCGCAATACCCCTCTTGTCAAAACGTAGAGAAGCGATGCCCGCTTCAGCAAGGCCTTGTGCGATCATCTTCAGGCTATCATTCTTTCCGGGAAGAAGAGGGCTGTTGCCATCGCGGTCGGTGGGGCCGGACCCTGCGTGTATCAAAACAACAGGGCACTTCGCATCTGTCTCCGGCAGCTGCAGGGTTCCGTAGATTTTGCCCGTGGGAGTCTCAAGGACAATCTCCTCCACCCTGCCGACCTCAAGAGGCTCTTCTTCGCCACCTGCCCCTTCTGCCGGATCTGACGCGCCCGCGTCCCGAACTTCCCTCGTCAGGGTGAAAGTGCCTTCTATGCCACTTTGCAAGAACTTCCCTGAAATCTCATGGCCTTCCAAGACACCGTCGAAATCAGCTCTGGCATTAGGCACAGGCAGCTCAAAATGTATCTTCGAAGACTCGTACTGAATATTTGCAAGAGGCGCTCCGAACGCTCCTTGCTGGGGAATGTCAATGGTTCCAGACAACTCATCTCCTTCAACTGTAAAATCCACCATTATGATGAGTTCCTGGCCCAGCACATTTATGGCGCCTTCCCAGTGCCCGGCTACTTCATGCATATCGACGTCTTTCGCTTCTATACGTCCGCTGACTACATAAGCGCCTATCAACAAAACAGCGGCCAGCATAACAGTTAGGAAAACAATCGGCTTCCCGGAAGCCCGTATTCCCATCTAAACCGTCCCCTTTCATCGAGAAACATCCACTTTGAATGGTACATCTTCTGTTTTCAATAGTCAATCGCTCTGAATTGCCACACCTTTTATTGCTATCGTTCAGGAGCCGTTATAACATGGATGAGGAACTATTAAGTAAGTCTAGTGAGTTTACAGAAAGGGGTGCCTCTCATGCAGAAGAAAGAATTTCGACCGCATCCTGCAATGAAGACGTTCCTCTACACGATGTCATTATTGATCCTTGCTGTGTCAGTGTTGCCATGGAGTGTTCCGGTAGCGCTCACCACAGATAACCCGGTGGCTAAAGGCATTATGTTCTGGACGCATGTCGCAACTGTTCTTGTGGCGATATGGATCCTCATCTGGGTACCGAGGTACTATAGCAGCGTCACTTACGCTATTGACGATGAGTGGCTTTATGCGGAAGGGGGAGTGTTCTGGAAACGCCGCTCCCGCTTGCCAATCAGCAGAGTGCAAATGGTAGACGTAAACCAAGGCCCGTGGCAGCGCGCATACGGCTTAGCGAGCCTTCGCATTTTTACCGCAGCTACAGGCCAGTCGACAGCAGAACTCTCATTTCAAAACATAGAAAACGCAGAGGAAATCCGAGATTATGTCCTCAGCCTTGTGCAACGAGTCCGCGCAAGAGATGACGGCCTCGGGGATATCATCGGAGAAAGGGACGGAGCGCCGACCGGGGATAAGATCCTCGTTCGCCCGGATGAGGCGCAAGTTGTTCAACTTCTTGATGGCCTGCTTAGCGAAGTCCGAGAGATCCGCAAAAAGCTGGATGGCTGAGTATTTGAAGCTTGTCGCAGACATCACCGCCGGCCTTTCCGTTCAGTCTGTATCCGGCAGTTACGCCAGCTTATGTTAGGCAAGTACGCACCCGGATCCAGCACGACCGTGTTAACAGGATGGTTTGTAACAATATACAGCACCTGGTTCCTGCCTGTGAGCTTTACCTGCTCACAGGTTTCTTCGTCATCTCCTGCCAAGAGGACATCAGCATTTACCGGGCTATGTGCATCACCTGTATTAACCAGATGAAGCCTTGTAGCAAACCTGTCCTCTGACCGCCTGGAACAGACTGCAGACTCAATCTGATATGCGAAGCTTGCCGTGTTTCCTAGCCACTGCCTCATGAACCTTCCTACGTTCATCTCGGATTCGCTCTCTGCAATCATGACGAAATCTCTTAATCCGGAGGGCTTGCCTCGGTAGAGAGACAAGTGCTTTCGAAGAATCCTAAAGAACATTTCTTCTCCGAGCGTATAGCGTAGCAACCGGAGAGTAAGAGCAGTTCTGATGCATATCGGACGCGGCGCATACGGGGCTCGGCTCTTGGCCCATAGGAGGACGCTTTCTTCCCCGCCCGGTCCCAGCGTTGCATCAGCTGCCCATCTGTCGACCTCTTCACGGACGAGTTGGAATTCGGCATCACCCCCTAATACCCGCCCAACTGTTTCGTAAGCCATGACCCGAGCTAACGATTCATGGAACCAGGTATGGTCAAATCCGACAGATATCGGGCTTCCCCACCATACATGCGCCATCTCGTGGCCCAAAGCGGTAACCATGCGCACTTCTTGCTCGTCACTGGAGTATTGACGTCTCAGGACTGATGAAAATCTCTCAACCGGCGGTTCGCCAAGCATATCAATGTAGGCGTCAAGCACTTCACAGAAGATGCGGATCCCCGGTTCGATTGTGTGTCTGATGGCCTGACCAAGATAGAGTTCGAGTTTCACTCCCCGGTGTATCGTACACCCCATCTCAAACTTGCCTGATGTAAAGCCCAGCCCTGAAATGGGCTCCTTGACATCCCACACGTATACTACGCGATCATCGCTTTCTTCGAACGAGATCAACTCTCCGTCCGATACAGATACAAAGCCAGGCGATGTAACACAGGTAACACGTGCAGTGAAGCTGTTGAATCCTGCTCCCACAGGATACCAGGCGGATTTTCGCGAGAGGCGCATTCCATCGTCATCCACCTGAACGCCGGTCTTTCCCACAGGACGGCCTGAGTAGACAAAAGTGACCTCGAGTTCGTCATCCTCATCAAGAGGCTTAGGGAAAAACACCCAAACAGCTTTGAGACCCACCACATCCGTGAACTCTCGCTCGCGGAAGGGCAGTTCGGTCTCGCCAAGCCTTATAGAATCCACATTAAGGCCGGAATTCAGGACAAAGCAGTGCCTCGTCACATTAGATGCCAGTGCACGGATTCTAACGACGGCAGTGGCCTGGAATCGTCCCTCCTCAACCACGTAATTTATGTTTATATCGTAATTATTGACTTCCACCTGAGTCCCTGAGTGAAGCAGGGAAGCGAAGAAGTATTCCCTTTTTTGCCTGGCTACCCATCCCATGAGCCAACCTCACGCCCCTTGCTTGGCTGATACATGATGATACTCTATATCTTCGGATCCACATCCTTCAACATGGCTTGCGCCGCCAAGGCGCACTCGATCCGCTTCTTCTGGAGAGCACACGCCACTTTGTCAGGAATCAAGATATCACCCGATGAACCGTAAGCTGCAGCATGGCATCCTCCGCTGCAGATGAACCTTGCCCAGCAGCTTGCGCACCCATCTTTGTTATAGACATGAGCATCTCGAAACTTCGCGCTGATTTCAGAGTCGATATCTCCACGGAACACGTCGCCCATCTTGAATTCGGGCTTTCCAACGAACTGATGGCACGGATAGATGTCTCCGCCCGGAGAGACGGCCAGGTAATCTGTGCCTGCACCGCACCCTGAAAGACGCCTCTTGAGGCATGGTCCGCCATCTAGATCGATGTTGAAATGGTAGAACAGGAAACCCCGGCCTTCGCGATGTCTCTCTACAAAGAGCCTTGTAAGGTTTTCATATTCAGCCTCGATGACTCCGATATCCTCCGGCCGGATACTGTATTCTCTGTCGCCGCTGCTTATCACAGGTTCCGCCGAGATGCTTTTTGCACCTAGGTCCGCAAGATGCAAGACGTCAGATGCAAAATCCAGGTTATGCCGCGTGTATGTAGATCTCACGTAATATGAATGCGGATCTTTTGTTTGAATAAAGTTTACCAGGTTCTGGGCCACATGCTCGTAGCTGCCTTGCCCGCCCGGCATTATCCGCATCCTGTCATTGACATCTCTTCTGCCGTCTATGCTCAAGACCACAAGGATGTCTCGCTCATTCAAGAAAGATGCAACTTCGCCGTCAAGCAGAAGACAATTCGTGGTGATTGTAAAGTCCACGCGCTTGCCGAGGTCTTCCGCCCTTTCGTCGCAGTAGTCTATTGCAGCCTTAACTACGTCGAAGTTAAGGAGGGGTTCGCCGCCGAAGAAGTCTACATTGAGGTTGCGCCTCTGACCGGACTTCTCAAGGAGGAAGTCGATGGCAGCTTTAGCTACTTCAAGGGGCATGAGCTCCCGCGTCATACCGAAGTTGCCTGTCTTGCCAAAGCAGTACTTGCATCTTAAGTTGCAGTCATGGGCCACATGAAGACACAGCGCTTTGACGACGGTCTCCCCATCAGGGGCATATTCCTCATCTTCTTCAAAAGGAGACGAAAGCAGGCCACGGGCTACCATGTTTTCCAGCTCTCTGTAGGCTTCAACTACAGATTCTGCATGACTTTGTGTGGGCAACTCTTGCTCGTGCGTGGTAAACCCGATGGGTTCCCCGTACCCCCGTAGAGTGGATCGTATGGCGGATCCTGCGGGTTCCTTAAGTCTCTCTGCGGTTGTTGCCACAGAGCCGTTATCGTGCGGCGCGGGGATCTTCACGAATCCACTACGCTCTTGCGCAGCAACAGGCATCCGAGCCGCATGTTCCTGCGTAGCAACAGACATCCTATCCCTACGTTCCTGCGCAGCAACAGACATCCTATCCCTATAAGCGATCGCAGCCTCCAGTCCGGCTTCATCCAACTCATGAAGGCCGCCTGTCTTAACATCAAACAGAAGCAGTTTTCCTAAGCAGGAGAATATATGCCAATTAGCCTCGCCCAACATTCTTTATATCACTTTCTCTTATCAATACAAACCTGGTTCCCTACGGTGCAGGAAGTCTTGCATGCTGACTGGCAGGATGCCTGGCACTCCTTGCAGCCGCCTTCTTTAAGTCCGCCTCTGGTTGAACCCAAGCTTATCGTAGTTATGTGTTTCTTCGTCTTCAAACATGACATTCCTATCACTGCTCCTTATCACCGTCATTGTAGTATGCATCAATTGCACTGTGAAATGGACAACCACTTCAACACCAAAAAGGGCTCACTCATATTTCTATGAGAGCACAAGCCTTTATATTAACGAATATACCGACCGATCTGATATAGAAGACTGCCAACGCGTGTAGATTAACAGAAAATAAGCCGCTCAAATCAACAGAAAATCGGCCGCACATATCAACAGAAAACAGCCTGCGCGCATTAAAGGAAACAGGACGTGCACATTAACAGAAAACAGGCGACATATTAGTATTTTGTGTATTATAGCATAAAGTCCTGCTTACGCCACTTCGTTCTGTCCACCTTTTTAATGCGGAACAGATCCCGCTTCAATATGGAACAGGTAGTGCTTTAATATAGAAGATGCACTGCTTTAATATGGAAGAGGCACTGCTTTAATACGGAACCGGCACCTCTTTAATACGGAACAACTACCGCTTTGATACGGAACAACTACCGCCTGCTGTCAGCTGAACCCTAATGAGGCAGGCGGCGTTGTCGAGTATCTCTGTATCACAGGACTCTGATGGGTCCCTGAATCTCAGCTCGAACTGATATGTATCTCGGACTCATATGTGTCCTAGCTCCGGTCCGTGCACATCTTAGTTAGCACTGTCACTTTGCGACCGTTCCTTAACTACGACCGTTTCAGTCCTTCGCTACGATCGGTCCCGGTCCTTCACTAAGACCTGTTCCAGTCCTTTACTGCGGAGTGTCCCAGTCCTTTACTGCGGAGTGTCCCAGTCCTTAACTACGACCAGTCCTTAACCTTCACCCTCCCGATGCACAGCGCACAAAGAATCGAATAAACACCCAGGCTAGTAATCACCGATATCGCGGGTAGCCACGAACTCGTCTCAATGAACCTTACAAAGTTTCGGACCGCAGGCAAATGTCCTATTGCACCTGCTCCTATCATAACCATGACAAATACGGCAAGGAGAATCGCTCTGCTGTACGTAGAGGCCTTGGCGAATCCTGCCCAGAAGAATATAAGCAGGTAAATACCTACAAAAATCAGTGCAAAGCTGAACACTATAGCGAAAGATACAGCATTCCCGCGCAGGACCGCCATGACATCCAATGCTCCCCGGGCTGCAGGAGATGAACCAAGGCCCGGAACAATCCCGGACGCACCAAGATAAGCACCTAGCACGGCAGTGATGTTAAAGAATATGACAAGCATGACAGACACTGCAAGGACCGACAGGAACTTACTGGCGACGATTGCCGCATCTGACAGAGGCAGGCTCTTTAAGAACAGGTACGCGCCGCTTTTGTCCTCGTCATAGGTGGATCTCACCGCAAATCCATAGGTAGATATCATGACGTACGCAGTAAACACGCCTCCCCCGTCAGAGCCTGATGCAATCATCACAAGCCCGACGAACCCACCGAGGAGAGCATAGAGAAGTATCAATTTCCTGTTTTGGATAATGTCCTTATATACAAGGTCTATCATGCGTTATTCCCCCTTACAATGGCAACAAGAATGTCGTCTAGGCTTACAGGGGCCACCCTTGGCCTATTGCCCGCCAGTTGCGCTATCTTGTCTTCAAGTGCGCTTGAAAAGGCGGAAGTAATCCCGCTAAATGTCAGGCCTTCGATTTTGGATTCTACGAAGACTCCTTTGAGTTCGTGATCCAGCATTCTTTCTATACGGTCGGCGGCTTCTTTGACATCTGACTCGAGATCCCATCCCCCGCCGCTCAGAGCGTCTTGCACCTTTCCTTGTCGGACAGGCAACGGGAACGAAATCAACTTCCACCTGCCAAGGATGTCGTCTTTAACATCGGATTCTACGATCTGGCCTTGATGGATAAAGGTCACGTAGTCTGCAATCCGCTCGATGTCCTGCGTTATGTGGGTTGAGAAGAAGACGCTCCTCTTCTCGTCCTGGATTACTGACATCAGTTCATCAAGGACATCCCTGCGCACGACAGGATCGAGCCCGCTGGTAGGTTCGTCCAGTATCAACAGCTCAGGTTTGTGCGACAATGCCAGGGCAAGGCCGAGCTTCACTTTCATGCCTTTAGAAAGGTCTTTCACGCGTTTGGTAGGATCTATCCCGAAACGGTCGAGAGTTGCGATAAAATATGCTTTGTCCCAAGTAGGATAGTATTTAGACACAAATCTCTCGAACCACAAAGGTGTCATTTCCTCGTAAAAGCGCGGCTCTTCTCCGACATAGCCAATGAGACGCTTCACTTCTTTTTCATGGAGTATGTGGTCAAGGCCTAATGCCATGACTGTTCCTTTGGATTTTCTTACCATGTTCATGATAATCTTAATTGTCGTCGTCTTTCCTGCTCCGTTTGGCCCGATGAACCCCATGATAAACCCTCTGGGCAGAGAGAAGGTGACATCTTTCAGCTCAAACTTGGGATACTTTTTGCTTACTCCACGAAGCATCAAGGCGAGGTCATCGGTGGCATAACCGCCGCCTGCCGGCCGGTTGCGATTCCGTCCTTCGAATCCCCTGTCATTTCTCGCGTTATTGCCTTTCATAACCCTTTGTCTCCTCCTCTAACCCCTCTCTAACCATTTTAAGGAGCCTTGCACCGCTTATTCCTACGAGCCTTGCAGTGGTAATCAAGTCCTGAATCCGCTCATTGACGGAGTCTTCGCGGATTTCCTTAAGGTCGCTGTTGGAAAGATCAGCAACGAACGACCCAAGACCCGGCCTGGTTACGATGATCCCCTCATTCTCCAGTTCAGAGTATGCCCGCTTAGTTGTGATGACGCTTGTCATAGCCTCCTCAGCCAGCTGCCTGATGGAAGGCAAAGGAGTTCCGGGCGGGAGTTCGCCGGATAGGACCTTCTCCTTTATCTGGTCGACTATTTGTCTGTAGAGAGGCACTGGATTACTGAACGATAGATGGATATGCATGATTTCACCGCTACTCTACATTTTGCCTATAGACAGGCACCGGATTACTGAACATTGGACGAATATGTATGACTTCACCGGCGCCAGACATTTTGCCTGTACAGAGGCACCGAATCATGGACCTTAGGTAAATACGCACAACTTCGCAGATACAGTGCATTTTGTCTACAGGGAGGTGCCGACTCACTGAACAACAGATGAATACGCACGATATAACCGCCACTGCATGTTTTGCCTGTACAGAGGTACCGAATCACTCAACGATAGATGAATACTCACAACTTCACCGCTACAGTGCATTTTGTCTACAGAGAGGCGCCGGATTATTGAATCATAAATGAACATGCATGACTCCACCGCTACTGTATATATAGTCTATACACAGTATAGACATAATTATCGGTGGCGTCAATATGATTTTTCTAAGTTTTTTAAAATGGCCGGAAGTCTGCCGTGTCCGTTAGTAACGTTCCACACCTCGAAGTCGTGATCTCATTTCCAGAACGCCTTCGGAACCGGTATCTGGTTATCGTAACCCCTTCCGAATCGCGATCTCATTTCACCACACCTGTGTAACCGCTATCTGATTTCCGCAACACCTTTCAAATCGTGATCTGATTTCAACACACCTGCGCAACCGCCATCTGATTTCCGCAACACCTTTCAAATCGTGATCTGATTTCAACACACCTGCGCAACCGATATCCGATCTTCACAACACCTTCGGGACCGTGATCTCATTTCACCACACCCGTGCAACCGCTATCTAATTTGCACCACGTTTGCGAAATCGTAATCCGGTTTCCGCATACTCGCGGGTTTTTTCGGGCAAACGCTCATTAATAAGCGATTTTCAACCACGTTTCTGGCAAACGGTGGCACAATTCTGCCAACCCCTTACGATTCTTTCAAGCAAACGCTCATTAATGGTCTATTCTCAACCACCTTTCCTCAAAGAGGCGGTTCGGTTTCGGCCACCCTTGCCGATTTTTTCGAGCAGATGCTCATAAATGGACGGTTTTCAACCACATTTCCTTGAAGAGGTGGCACAATTCCGACCACACTTTTGGATTTTTTCGAGCAAACGCTCATAAATGGAAGAGTTTGAACCACCC
>Ga0209537_1002766_pt1 | contig 16987 bp, 15 predicted proteins | sample BioPla4DNA1_FD_187698 | JGI IMG/M metagenome (GOLD analysis project Ga0209537, IMG submission 187698) | Biogas fermentation microbial communities from Germany - Plant 4 DNA1 (SPAdes) (version 2) | ecosystem: Engineered > Bioreactor > Anaerobic > Digestate | place: Bielefeld, North... | reverse complement strand
AGAAAGTGGTTGTTTAAAGCATTACAAGAGCAAGAATTTGTGGGTGCTTTTGATATTGATATTAGCGAAGCAAATAAATGTGTTTGTGAAAAATGTAGTAGAACTTGACAAGAAGATGATTTATAGGTATGAAAAAACCTAGCTTGACAGTCATAATGGTCAAGTGCTATACTAAGAACATGGAAATTAAAAATAAATATTAAAGAATATGAGGAGGAAACAAACATGGAAAATAAGACTATCGTAGAATTTATTGGAGCATTAAGAGGGGACATTAAAGCTATAGTGAAGGAAGCTGTAGCAGAAGTACTGGCAGAGAAAAACATATTTGTAGGAGGAGTAGATTCAGCTAAAGGAGCTGTAAATAAAACAGAAGGAATTAAGGAAGAAGCTCCAAAGGCAGACCCATCTCCAGTGGCAGAAGGAAGAGAAGCAGAACTTAAAGCTATGAAGTACAATGACCTTAAGGCTCTTGTAAGTAAGCTTGGAGGAAAAGCTGTAGGAAAAGCTCCAGACCTAATTGCACAAATATTAGAACTGGAAGCAAAGAGGGAAGAGGATGCCAAAGAAGTAGAGCAAGACCTAGAAGAAGTCAACAATGAAAATGCCAATGATGACTCAAAAGCAGATGACCAAGATGGTGATAGCTCAGAAGAAATCCCAGAAGAAGTTTCAGAAGATGAGTATGAAGATGATGAAGATGAAAACGAACAGGCTTTCAGAGACTTCCTATTATCTCTTGACGAGGATGAACTTCTTGAAATTGGAGAGAAGCTTGATTTTACAGCTCCTAAGAAGTGGAATAAAGCTGGATTTATTGAATTGCTAATCTTAGACCTTGATGCTCTATATAATGCATTGGAAGAACTTGGCTACTATGATGAAGAGGATGGAGACAAAGAGGATTTAGTTGAAAGTGTGGATGATGACACTGAAGATACTGATGCTGATGAGCAGGAAGCTACTTTAGCTGATGAGCTTGAAGCTAAGACAGTTGAAGAGTTAGCTGAGATTTGCACAGAGAATGGCTTAAGTGCTAAGGGCAAGAAACAGGCTCTTATTGACAGAATAATTAAGGCTGTAGAAGCTGGGGATATAACTATTTATGAAGAAGAAGATGCTGAGGACACTGATAACTCCGAAGAAGGAGAAGATGATGACTGGTACACAGAAGAAGAACTTTCTGAAATGAGTACTGATGAGCTTGTAGAGTTAGCTGAATTGAATGAAATAGAAGTTCCTAAAAAGAAAGTAGGCAAGAAGTCAGTTATTAACAGGGTTGCTCTTATAGAAGCTCTAGTAGCTCTAGGAGAAGCTGATGAAGAGGATGAGGAAGTTGAAGATGACTCTGATGAGGATGAAGAAGGCTTTGAAGTATCAGAAGAAAGAACAGCTAAGGAAGCTGAAATCGAAGAGGAAATCAGAGCTCAGTATAAGGCTAAGAAGCTTAAATATGCAACTATTAAGAAGTTCTTAGAAAAGTACAATGAAGGAAATCCAAAATACACAGCTCCAACTAAGGATGAAGCTCTTGAGCAATACATTGAAGCTAAAGTAGGACTAGTAGATGATGAGGGAGAAGTTCACGATATGGAGGAATGTTATATTAGAGATGGAGAATATTTCTGCTGTGGCAGACAGCTTGAAGAACTAGAAGGAGAGCCATATTGCCCTATATGTGGAACTCAATATGAGAGCTAATAGTAACGAAGCTTAATTAAACTATGGAGGGCTTCCAGTGAGCCCTCTATTTTTATAAACTAAAATAGGACAATCAAAGGGGATGAGTCATGTTTTATTTAGTACCAACAAACTTAAAGTATGGCGAGGGATTTAGGATAAGGAAAATAGAGGATGAAAATAAGCTCAAAAGTTTCTTGTTGAATGTCAATCCAAATGATTATATGATTATAGAGGGGCAGGAGATTAAGGCTAAGAAGAACACAGTAATAGACCTTATCCGACCTCAAGGAAATCAAGAGGAGGAATAAAATGAATAAGACGAAGTTAGCTATCATTGGAGCTTCTATAGTTACTGTTATAACAATAGGGAGTGCTGTTAAGCTTATACATACTATAGATGCTCTAAATAAGCAAACACATAAGTTACAGCAGGAGATTAGAGCACTCCAAGACGAGCTAAATAAGTCTAAAGCAGAGGTAGAGACAAAGAGTATTGAATTACAAGAAAAGCAGAAAGAAATTGATGAAATAAATAAACAGTTGCAGGAAGCAAATAAGATACTTAATGACCTCTCTATAGACATTAGCTATGACCCAAACGATTTAAGAAAGCCCAGTAATGCTAGTTTAGCCCAGATAAAGAAAGCATTAGAGGGGACTTCTTTAGCTGGACTGGAAGAAGCTTTCTTTAAAGGGGAGAGGGTGTATGGAGTTAATGCCATGTTCCTAATAGGACTTGTGGCAAATGAGTCTGGATGGGGAACAAGTCTTAGAGCTAGAAAATACAACAATATGACAGGATTTGAAGTTTACACATCTTTAAGCAGGGGAAGAATATTTAGCAGTAAGGAAGAATCCATACTCACTACAGCTAGACTCCTCTCAAATGCTTACCTTAAGCCAGAAGGAGAGCACTACAATGGCTACTCTATCTGGGATGTTAATGTTAAGTACAGTCAGAAAAATGGACAACCTAATACTGAGTGGAGCAAAGTAATTAACAGGATAGCGAATGATTTAGTTAAAAAAATTAATAATAAATAATATGCTCATTTGTTATAAGACTTTTACTTGACTGAGGGTAATGCTATAATATAAAGTACCGAAATGGATTTAAAGGAGGAATTATTGTGGAAAACATTAGAGTAAGAGGATTTGAGCCAGTATCAGAGGAGGGGCTATTATTAGTTCCTAAGATGAAGGAAACCCTTGAGAAGAAAGGCATTGATAGAGTTTTTGTCAATGGAGCTTATCAAGAGCCAGTAAGGGGAACAAAGAAGTCAGCAGGAAGTGATATATTCTACACTGGAGAAGAGGACATTGTTCTCTACTATGGGGACAAAATAGCCATTATCACCAATGTTAAGGCTTATATGCAGGATGGAGAGATGTTAATTGCTAATGTAAGAAGCTCTCAAGGAATGTTCTCAGACCTTATGATGGCTAACACTATAGGAGTCATTGATAAGGACTACTACAACAACAAAGGAAATGAGGGTAATATTGGCATAGGATTGAGAAATTTAGGCAAGAAACCAGTTACTATCAAAAAAGGAGATGCAATAGCACAGCTAATATTTGTACCATTCCTAGCTCCAGATAATCCCCCAAAAGATGCTGAAAGGGAAGATGGATTCGGTCATACTTCAAAGAAATAAAGGAGGGCTTAATGTGGAACTACCAGTTGTACTAAAAAGGGCAAGAGTCGCAGAGCAGTTTGATGACTCCAAGATTATTAAAGCTATAACAAAATCAGCTAATAGGGTAGGAGTATCCTTAACACAGGAAGAGGAAGAACTAGTTCTAATGCAAGTGCATGATGAAATAATAGGGAAGAAAGTTGTATTAGTGGATGACTTACATGATTATGTGGAGAGGGCACTAAAGAATGTAAGTCCCCCAGTAGGAGAAGCTTATGGAAGCTACAGGAACTACAAGAAAAGGTTTAACGAGACCTTTGATAGAGTCCTAACTAATTCCAAGCATATTGTGTATAGTGGCTCAAAAGAAAATGCTAATAAGGACAGTCAACTTATTAGCACTAAGAAAGAATTAGTAAGCGGAGTACTATCCAAGGAGATATACTTAGAATATGAGTTACCTCCAGAGATAGCACAGGCTCACAAGGATGGAGACTTATACATCCATGATACATCAGATAGGATTTTTGGCTCTATAAATTGTTGCCTATTTGATATGGCTACAGTGCTAAAAGGTGGATTTAACCTTAATGGAGTAAAATATACTGAGCCAACCTCAGTAGAGTCAGCTCTAAGAGTAATGTCAGATGTAATTTTACAGGCTTCAAGTCAGCAGTATGGAGGATTCACAGTGCCAGAGATAGACAGTGTGTTAGCTCCTTATGTGGACAAAGCTCTTAAAGCTTCTGAGCACTACTATGAGAAAGAGCTCCCAGCAGTAGTAGACAGAGACTTCATTAAGAAGTTAGCCTACAAGTATGTGAAGAGAGCTCTGGAGCAAGGCTTCCAAGCTACTGAGACAAGACTCAATACTATAAATAATTCAAATGGACAGACAGCATTTATAGCTTTCACCTTTGGACTTAACACAACCGAGTCAGGAAGGCTGGTAAGCAAGGTGTTGTTACAAAATAGAGAGAAAGGCATAGGAGAAAACCACTTGACCCCAGTATTCCCTAAACTAGTGTTCCTACACAGGAATGGAATAAATGGACAAGAAGGAGACCCTAACTATGACCTATATGAACAGGCATTAAAATGCTCATTGAAGAGAATATACCCAGACTATTTAAGCTTAAATGCAGGATATTTAGGTGATATTTATGATAAGTATGGACTAGCAGTATCTCAGATGGGATGCAGAGCTTTCTTAAGTCCTTGGTATAAAAGAGGAGGAATAGCACCAGCAGATGCTAATGATGTTCCTGTATTTATAGGAAGAGCTAACTGTGGAGCTGTTACCCTAAACACTATAAGATATGCTATCTTAGCAAATGGTAATGAAGAAAAGTACTTTGAAATACTTGATGAAAACTTTGAGAAGGCACTTCAAGTCCACTTGATAACATTTGAGCACTTAAAGAAGTCCAAGGCTTCCAGCAACCCATTATTCTTTTGTGAGGGAGGATGCCATGTAAGGCTAAAGCCTGATGAGTCCATAGAAAGGGCTATTAGGACATTCACTTGGAGCTTTGGATATATAGGACTTACAGAAGCTTCATACCTTATGACAGGAAAGCACATCCATGAGGATAATAGTTTTGCTATAAAAGTGCTTGAGCACCTAAATCAGAAGGTAGAGGAAGCTAAACAGAAGTATGGATTACTATTTGCAATTTATGGAACTCCAGCAGAGTCTTTAGCTCATACCTTTAGAAACCTAGATTATAAGAAGTTTGGGGAAATTAAAGGAGTAACAGACAAGCAATACTATATGAACTCCTTCCATGTAGATGTAAAGGCAGAAGTTAATGCTATAGAGAAGCAGAACATTGAAAATCCAATGTTCCACCTATCCAAAGGGGGAAGAATCACATATAATGAGTTCCCTACAGTAAAGAACTTCAAGGCTGTTAAGCAAATAGTTGATAAAGCTATGCTGGATGGAAAGTACTTTGGAGTAAATGTGGAGCTTGATACCTGCATAGACTGTGGACACGAAGGGGAGTTTAAGGACTATAAATGTACTAAGTGTGGAAGTACAAATGTAACAATGATAGACAGAGTATGTGGTTATATCAGCTATAGAAAGTTAAACGGGGACACAAGATACAATGATGGCAAGTTTGAAGAAGTAGCAGACAGAGTTGACCATTTTCAAATAGGAGTGGATGTAGATGAACTATGCTAGTGTTTTAGACTTTGATTATCTGAATGGAGAAGGAGTTAGAGTGAGTTTATGGGTATCTGGATGCCCTCATGCTTGTCATAACTGCCATAATCCGTTGCTGTGGAATCCTAACTATGGGAAACCCTTCACTGAGAAGTCAATGAAGGGACTCCTAAAACTCCTAGAGAGGGATATGAGTAAAGACCTCTCTATATTAGGAGGAGAGCCTCTAGCCCCTTATAATAGGGATACAGTGACTCAAATATGCAAGACAGTTAAAGAGACATACCCAGAGAAAAATATCTGGCTGTGGACTGGCTACAGCTATGAGGAAGTAAAAGACCTTGAAGTTATGAAGTATGTGGACATAGTAGTTGATGGTAAATTTATTGAAGAATTAAAGGATGAAAATTTACTCTGGAGGGGCTCAAGTAATCAGAGAGTAATAGATGTAAAAACAGGGAGAATCTTATTATAAGGTTCTTTCTTTATGAATAGGGGGAAAGAACATGAAGAAGAAACCTAAAATTGTCATTGTAGAGGGAGCACAGGGAGGAGGAAAGACCACCCTAACAAACATTCTTAGGGATATGATGCCTTATAGTAACCTAATGAGACTATCTGGAATAAAGGATAAGTCTGAGGAAGCCAGACCTAAAGTAGTGAACATCTACTATAGTCTAATGCAGATGCTCTATAGTATGAAAGGCACTGAGATGAGCTGGATATTTGACAGGACTTTCTTTAGTGAGAGAGTGTACTGTATGCTGGGATACAAGGACTATGACTTCAAGGAGGATTATGACTACTTCCTAATGAGCTTAGCCAAGCTCTCAGAGTATTATGACATTTACCTTTTTGTGCTTGTGGCTGATGAAAAGACCTATGAAGATAGACTGAACAGGGACAAGCCCCAGTTTGGAGCAGTAAAGTTCGGAGCTGAGAACAGCATGAGACAGCAAGAAGCTTACTTAGAGCTTATGAAGGAAATCAACAGGAACTATCCAAGAGATATACAGGCTTACCTTATACAGACCGTTAATAGAGACCCATATGACATAGCTTATGATATTATAGAAGGAATGAGGATGACTTAACATGGTAAAGATTTTTTACTCCAAGTAGTAAGTGCAAGAGATATGTATGTGTTTTAGAGTTATCCGAGATATTTTCTAAATGGTGGGAAAGAATGATTGGATATGGATTTACAGATAATGTTGACTACACCCCGTACCAAAAAGTACACCCCCCAAAATAAACAAATAATTGAAGATTATATTGAAGTGATTATTGGCTCTAGAAGGACAAAGTTGTAGAACTACTAGGAATTTGACAAGCTAATGCTCACTTGTTATAATAAGTATTAGTAGAAGGGGGAATGAGGGATGTCAACAGCTAAAAAGCAACCAAAGAAGAAAAATCTAATTCAGAAGATACAGATTAAGGAGAAGGATGGTACAGTCAAAGTCATAGGAAAATATGACCCCTCCAAGAAGCTATTCACTTGTGAGAGAAAGAAGAGTGAGCACTTTATGAGGAAGTGGGCTTCATGGGGACTGGATGCCAAAGTAGTAGAGTTCTTAGTTCAAGAAAGAGCTAAGATACATCTTAAGGACAAAGAGACCAAGTGGGAATATGAATGTGAAGCTACCGATTTTACTATGTATGGGAGAATAGAAGAATACAACCAGCATAGACCTCAATATTTCCTTAATATAGACCATTGGGAAGTAGTCACAGCTAAGAACAGGAGCACAGTAATAGAGTGCTCAGAAGTTGACTGTAGATTTAATTTTGCAAACCAATGTATTAGAGGAGTAATCAGAATTGGAGCAAACGGAGAATGTCAAGGATATGAGGACAGAACAGACCTATAAAGAGAATGGTAAACCTATTGTGCTGGACTATGACCCCAGCACCTTTGAGCAAGACCAATAGTGTGATTAAGGAGGAAAGTATGTTAAAGGTACAAGGGAATGATATTCTGGATACTGAGACAGGAAAGATTCTGGGGAGTACTAAGCCCAAATTTAGTGGCTGGAAGTACGCTGATTATGTAAAGGAGTTTGAGACTAATAAACAGCTCAGATTCTTAGAGCCTATGACAGCACAGGAGCTAGACCATGATGCTTTAGAAGCTTATATAGCTAATAATACTACTGTAGCTGAGGAGAAGTTTGATGGACACAGGGGACTAATCTTCTTTACTGAGAAGGGCAATAGAATGTTCTCCAGAAGGGTAAGCAAGGAGACAGGATGGTTTAGTGAGAACACAGACCAAATGCCACATATCAGAGATATTAAAGTGAGTCCAGAGTTTTATGGGACAGTAATAGATGGGGAAGTACTTCTCCCAGTAAAGAATTGTTCATGCAGAGAAGTACAAAGTGTAACTGGAGCTCTCCCAGAAACAGCTATCAAAAATCAGCTTGAAAAAGGCTTTGCTTTTATGAAAGCTTTTGATATACTGTATTATAAAGGTGTAAATATTCAAGCCATGCCTTACTGGAAGAGAAAAATATACCTCTGGAAACTAATATGTGAAACTAAGAGTCCATTTATAGAAATGTGCTCTATATACTGCTCACAAGAGACTTTGGAGCTTCTAAGGGAGCTATGGGGAGATGAAGGCAAAAATGGACTATTAGGAGTTCTAAACCCAATAGAGGACTATGACAGCTTATTTAGGAGCTTCTTAAAGCAAGGCAAAGAAGGACTAATAATAAAGGACATATATGCAAGATATGAGCAGAAGAGGACTAAGAGCTTTGTAAAGATGAAGGCTCACCAAACCTATGATGTAGTCATAATGGGATATGAAGAGCCAACAAAAGTATATGAAGGAAAAGAAATAGATAATTGGGAGTATTGGATAGACAACGAAACAGGGAAATTAATATCTCCTAGCGAAATGACTATTGAGCCTTGTGAAGAAGCCTTTCAATATGGATATACCCCAGTAACTAAATTCTATGCTATGGGCTGGATAGGAGCTATCAAGTTCGGAGTATGGAAGGACTATGACCTACATGAACTAATCTCACTAGGATACTCTGGAGAGTACTTTGATGAACTTGAAAGGAAAGGTATAATTAAGTGTAAAGGAAAAGTAGGGCAGAGTACTGATTATAAGATGCTAGTGGTAGTAGGACAGACCTCTGGACTAGATGAAGCTACAAGAAAGCTCATCTCAGAGAATAAGCAGGACTTCTTAGGAAGAGTAATTGAAGTAGAAGCTCAAAGAATTATAAACAAAACTACTGGAAGTCTACAACACCCACGATTTATATGTTTCAGAGATGATAAGTCTAGTGAAATGTGTACCTTTGAAGCTCACATAAGAAAATATGAGGAGGATAAATAGATGAATATAGAAAATGTTTCATTAATGGACTTAGATTATAGTATAAAAGCAAGTAAATACCCTATGGCAGTAGACACAAAAGATTGTAGTTTTGAATTAACAAAAACTGTTAAGAAATTAGGACAGAGTGGAAAAGGTGAGGGACATGACCAATTCCTCACTGGGATAAGGATAGCTTTTGACTTAACGTTTTCTATTAAAGCTTGGGTGGAACTAGAGAGATACAGATTTGTAGAATTTGTAAGTAGTCAATCTACAATGCACAGAATAACTAAGCTGGATATAAGAAAACAATGCAATAAATATGTTTGGGATAGCACTATAGCAAAGCTTCAAGAAAAGATTAATGAATATAACCTACTAGATGATAAAGAATCAGATTATTCCAAGGAATTATATTTAGAAATACTATATAATGTTCCTTCTGGATTTGAACTTACTGCTAGACTAACCACTAATTATAGAGCACTAAAGACTGTGTATGCACAAAGAAAGAATCATAGACTCCCAGAGTGGAGAGAGTTTTGTCAATGGATTAAGGAATTACCTTATTTTAAAGAATTAGTCTTAGGGGAGGAATAAGGCTATGAAGGGATATTTAGCAAGTCATTTCTTTGACATATTCGGATTTGAGGGAACAGCTAGACTAGCTGAGAGGATAAGGAAAGAGTGTCCTTGGCTAGAACTATATGTACCTCAAGAGAATGGGGAAATCAATGATAAAAAGAACAATGATGGAGACATTACTGCCCTTAAGATATATGAAGAGGACACCAAACACTTATTAGCTTCACAAGTGCTAATTGCTTACTTGGATGGAGTAGAAATAGATGCTGGAGTGGCTGGGGAAGTTGGAATAATATCTGGACATCTTGAGACTCTGGAAGCTCTAGGCAGGGAGCTAGGATTTAGATACAGCCCTAAAATGATTATAGGAATTTACTCTGATATGAGGAGAGCTGGAACAGGAGATAATCATATGTATAAAAATATGTATATCCTAGGGGCAATAGAGAAGCATGGAGTTGTAGTGGAGAGTGTAGACCAAGTGATTGAAGCTCTTAACATATTCTATGACAACTATCCTGTGTAAACCTCTTTCACAAAATAGAATTAAGTGGTACAATAAGCTCAGATGGAAAAAATCTGAGCTTTTATTATGCTTTTATGGTAGAACAAAAAGGAGAAGGAGGAGAGACAATGGCTAAAATAACTACTACAGAGTTAGTGAAAAAAATATATAAGTTCTGCGAAGCCTATTCTGGAGTAGAGCTGTTCCCCTACCAACAACAATTTGCATACAGAATTATTCGTTCAGTATTAGAAAATGATGGGGAGGAAATAACAGCTCTATTTAGCAGACAGTGTGTATCTAAGGGAAGCTTAGTACATATGGCAGATGGAACTAAAAAGCCTATTGAGAATATAGAAGCAGGGGATGATGTTCTTGCATTTGACTATGATGAATTTGTGCCTAGGAAGGTAATAGACTCTTATAACACTGGAGTAAGGGAAGTCTATAGATTAAGACTTAAGAGTGGACAGGAGATTTATTGCACAGCCAACCACAGATTTTTAGATAAAGGAAGCAGACTATTCAAGCCTTTGTATGAGTTTGAAGCAGGGAATGAAATAGGCTATGTGGATGAAAAGACAGGCAGGATTCGCTTTAGCAGAATAAAGAGTATAATGTTTATGGGAGAGCAAGAGACCTATGATATAGAAGTAGAAAGTGCCGAGAACTTCCTTTGTAATGAGATATTAACCCATAACTCAGGGAAGTCTGAGACGGTTTCAACTATTTGTGGAGGACTTGCTATTATACTTCCTACACTAGCTAATCTGCCTATGTTTGTTACAGATAACAGGCTTAATAGATTTAAAGATGGGATAATGATAGGAATATTTGCTCCAACACTAAGACAAGCTCAAGTATGCTTCAACAGAATGAAGAAGAGAATGGGTAGCAGACACGCAACAGAGATATTATCAGACCCAGAGATTAATGTGACCTTTGATGTATCAAATGGACAAAACGTAGTTCTTTCTAATGGCTCACTTATTAGCTCACAGTCAGCTAGTGAGGGCTCTAACATAGAAGGAGACTCCTATATGCTTATCATAGTGGATGAGTCGCAGGATGTAGGAAACTTCAAATACTCTAAATGTCTATCAGAGGATACGGAAGTGTGGTTACCTGATGGCTCTAAGGCAACTATTAAAGATGTTGTAGAGAATAAGATGAATGTAGTGACACTAGATGGGAGTAAGACTCCAGATGAGTTTTATAATAATGGAATACAGCCTGTATATGAACTTACCTTATCTAATGGGAGAAAGATTGAAGCTACAGAAAACCATCAATTCTATGTTAGAAGAAGAATAGGGAATAGAGTTCCTAAATGGGACACTGTAAGTAATATAGAAGTTGGGGATACTCTAGCAGTACCTAAAGAAGTGCCTTACTTTGGAGACAAGTATAATCAAAGACAAGGACAGCTTGTAGGATTTATGCTAGGGGATGGATGTATGACAGGAGATAGTCCAATGATATGTGTAAATAAGAAAGTAAGAGACTATATCATCCCTTATTTACTTAGAGATTTTGAAAATACTGAATATAAAGAAATAACTTACAATGAGCAGAAAGATTTAAGTGAAGGCTATTTTAAGAGAATTAGTAGAGAGGGTAATAAAGAAGGGGAGCTAAAGTTATTTTTAAAGGAGTTAGGGATTTGGGGATTAAAAGGCTCTGAAAAAACAATTACTCCTCAGATATTTAATGCCAGTAAATCATTTTTAAAAGGACTAGTAATAGGTTTAATAGAAAGTGATGGAAGTGTATCTAATAATGAGATAGTATTTAGTAATACTTCTGAAAGCCTTGTTAGAGGATTTCAAGATATACTTCTTAAATTTGGAGTACCTAGTAGAGTTAGTGTAAGAGAGCAGAATGGTGATTTTGGAAAAAATCCTAAACCTATATGGAGTTGCACTATTAAGAGTAAAGAGGGGATATTAAAGTTCTTTGGTGAGTTTGAGCTATTTACTAAACAGAAAAAACTAATACAATTAGTAAGAAAAATCGAAGCTAAGAATGGAAATAGAAAAATAGTTAATGATTTAAGAAGAGGTAAATTTAGAGATGATATATATTTTGAGAGAGTTGTTAGCAAGAAGTTAATAGGAGAAAAGCCAACTTACTGCTTGAAAGTAGAGGGAAGAAACTTTATAGCTAACGGGATTGTATCATCTAACTCAATCTCACCTATGGGAGCTTTCTATAATGCTACTAAGATACTTATAGGAACAGCAACCACTCATAGAGGATTCTTTTTTGATGCTATAGAGAGAAACAAAAAAGACTATGAAAACGGAGGTAAGAGAAATCACTTCCAATACAATTATGAGGTAGTAATGAAGTACAACCCAAACTATGAGAAGTACATTATAGGAGAAAAGAAGAGAATTGGGGAAAACTCTGATGAGTTCCAAATGTCCTATAATCTTAAGTGGATTCTTGAAAGAGGTATGTTTGTGGATAGCAAACTCTTTGATGAACTAGGCTGTCCAGAGATGGGACTCAGTATAATGGACACCCAGAAAGTCCATGTAGCAGGAATAGATTTAGGAAAGAGGAGTGACTCCACAGTAGTAACAGTCCTTGAAGTAGACTGGGACAATCCTATAGTAGTGGAGAAGGCTCAGATGGGAGATATGGATGTTCCAGACTATATAGCTTATAACGTATATGTTAAGGCATGGCTGGATATACAGGGAGACAACTGGAATGAGCAGTATGAACAAATAAAAGACTTCTTAGGGAACTTCAATATAGCTAGAATAGTTATGGATGCTACTGGAGTAGGTGATGCTATCTATGATAGACTTAGAGCTAACCTAGACTGTGAAATAGTTCCATTTGTGTTCAGTAAGCAGGGCAAGAGTGATTTATACAAGCACTTGAATACTGAATTTAGGGCTAAGAGAGTTCACTACCCAGCAAACCCAGAGACTAAGGAAACTATAGAGTTTAAAAAGTTCCAGCAGGAGTTCTTAGACCTTCAAAAGACATATAGTGGACAGCTTATGGTAGTTACTCACCCACAAGTAGCAGGAGCACATGACGACTACCCAGACTCTTTAGCATTGGCAGTATGGGCTTCCAAGGGAGAGCCTGTGGCTAAACCAGTAACAGAAAATCAGAGATTATTTGAAAAGAAATCCACTGGATTTACTAGAGCAAGAAACACACTCACAGCAAGGAGGAGATAATAAATGGCTTATGATTTTGTCAATAAGATGCAATTTCAAGACCTAATGAATGTTAGCTTACTAAGTCTAGGAGCTAAAATATCAGCAGAAGATGCCTCTAGACTATCAAGCTATAGGACTAAATGGAACTTCTTTGAGGGCTACCACTGGCAGGAGCTCCCACCAACAGGAAAGACTGAGGTAACAAAGAACTACTGTAGAGCCTTTGTAAACAAGTTTGTAACATTTGAGCTTGGCAAAGGATTTAATATTAAGATGAAGCCAGATGTAGAGACCACTATCCTCCCATTCCTTAATGAAGTATGGAAGGACAACAATAAGCTCAAGTTCTGTCAGCAGTTCGGACAGGCTAAGTCAGTTACAGGAGATGTATGGGTACAAGTAACATTTGAGCCTAAGTACCTAGAGGATGGCTCTGAAAATCCAAACTTCTATGACCCTTATGATGAGTATGAGAAGGGCAGAGTGAGGATTTTAGTAGTACCCCCTAATATATGCTTCCCAGAATATGATGATGGCTATGACAAGGACAGGATGAGAAAATTCACAGTAATGTACCCAATAAGACTTAATGCAGATGAGCCAAGCAAGACTAAAGTTATAGTTTATAAGCAAGTATGGACAGCTCAAACAGTAGAAGTTTACAGAGGTACAGAGCTAGTAGAGACTTACAAGAATAAGTATGGAGTAATACCATTCTTTCATTGTAAGAACTTAGAACTGGTAGGAAGAAACTTTGGAATATCAGACCTAGAGGACTTAATACCTCTAAATATGGAACTTAACCTTAAGAGCTCTGATGTGTCTGAAATTATTGAGTACCACAGTGCTCCAGTTACTTTAGTCTACGGAGCTAGAGTAGGACAACTTGAGAAGGGAGCTAACAAAGTGTGGGGAGGACTACCTAAAGATGCTAAAGTAGAGAACTTGACCCTAGACTCAGACCTTCAAGCAAGTAAGGACTATATAGCTAGTGTTAAGATGGCTATGCACGAAATAGGAGGAGTCCCAGAAGGAGCTCTAGGAAAAGACCTAGCTATTAGTAATACCTCTGGAGTGGCTCTACAATTAATGATGATGCCACTTATAGAGAGAATAGAGCAGAAGAGAGCTCTTACTAAAGAGTGCTTAGAGAAAGTGAATAAGCTTATAATCAAAATAGGATTAGAGGAAGGACTTATAGATGCTGATTTATCCAAGTGGAAGAAGGGAGACCGATATGCTAAAGACATTTATCAGAATGAGATAATCTTTGAGGACAACCTACCAAAAGATAAGCTGGTGGAAGTTCAAACTCTTCAATTAGAGATGAAGATGGGACTAGCTGATAGAGAGGAAGCCATGAAGAGACTTGGCAAGGAGGACATACAGCAAAGACTTATTGAGATAGATAAGGACAGAGAAGCTACTCCAGAGATTTATGGACTAGAAAAAGACCCACTCACAGGAAAATTAGTTCCTTCTGGAAGTTCAAAAAATTTAATGAATAGACCTATAGGAGAGAATAAGGCAGGAAATGAAAGTCAAGTCAATGCTGGATTAACCAACTCTCCAGAGAAGAAACAGAGTACTAATTCTTAATGGCTAGTGCTCATAAAAACATTAAAAATATTTTGTCAAGTGGGTTGTGTAAATTAAAGACCTATAGTAGAATTGACTATGATAGGGATTATCACTTGAGAATGTGTATCTAAATAATACAATATATTTTAATAAAGGAGGAATCCAACATGGCTAAGGAAAAAGACCTATTTCATGGACAAGGCAATTCTACTGTGAAGAGTTCAATACCATGTGGTATTAAGAACAAAGCAGGAAAGACAGACCCAGAGCAAAGAAATGCTGGGAAGTTGCTTCCAACTAAAAAGGTTGTTCAAAAAGGTTGGAACAAATAATTTAATTTAATAATTGAAAGTGAGGAGAAAGTATTATGAAAAATATCAAGGCTTTATTAGTGAATGTAATGACTATGTTGATGTGGAATGTTAGAACTGCAAGAGCAGATGAAGGAGCACCAGCAGGAGAGGGAGCACCAGCTCCAGAAGGAACTCCAGCTCCAGCACCCACAGTGAACTTTGAGGAACTTATTAGCAAAGCTAGAAAAGAGGAGAAAGAGAAGCTTTACCCAGAAATCAATAAGCTAAAAGCTCAAGTTGAAGAGAAGGTAAAGAGAATTAATGAACTTCTTATAGCCTTAGGAGAAAAGGATGAAATTATCAAAGGCAAAGACTCTGAAATAGCAGAGCTTAAGAAGAACTCAAAAGCAACTGAGAGTGATGAAATAAAAGCTCTTAAAGTTAAGATAGTAGAGTTAGAAAATGCTCTGTCTGACAAGGACAATGAAATAGCTTCCATCAAATTAGAAGCTTACAAGACTGCTAAGATAGCAGAAGCAGGAGGAGAGCTTATCCCAGAATTAGTTACGGGAGGAACTCCAGAAGAAATAGATTTAGCAATAGAGAAATCTAAGGCTAGATATGCTGAGATAGTAGGAAGAATTAAGAATACTGTAGCTCAACAAAAACCATCTACAGAGATTCCACCAGCTAATCCTAACACTCAAGCTTTTTACAATCAAATTAATACTATGGACATAGCAGGACTAAGTATGTTTGATAAAAATTCAAGAAGCCAGTACTCAGAGATGAGAAAGCAACTGGGCTTAAAATAAGAGGAGGAGGAATTCAAAATGTTGAAAAACAGACTATTATCAATGTTTATTAGAACTGCAAAAGCAGATTCACAAATTAATACAGTAATTCAGCCAACTGGCACTGATTTAGCTGGTGGCGAAGCTGTAAAATTAGACAACCATGTAAGAGTTGTTTACTCAAAGGAAATTGAATTTAAGGCTATGCCTGTAATGAGATTCGTTCAGTTCGCTAAAGTGAAAACTGAATTAGGAACTCAGCCCGGTCTAACTATCCAAATGATGACTTACAATAACCTTAAGAAAGGTGGAGCTCTAACAGAAGGAGTTAGGATGCAGACTCAAAGCTTAAGCTCAACAATGAAGTCCATCACTGTAGGTGAAAGAGGAAATGCTATATCTGTATCAGAATTAGCTCTTAAGGCTTCATTCACAGACATTATGGCTGATGCTACTACTCTATTATCAAGAGACGTTGCTTTAACACTTGATGTAGAGTTAAGAGACACAGCTTTAACTGCTCCAAATGTAATTTATGGTAGAGCTTCTGCTTCTGCTCCAAAGATATCAAACAGATTAGATATCACTAGTGAAAATGGAATGTCTGTAGCTACCATAAAGGATGCTGTAGAAATTCTTGCTACTAACAACACACCAAAGTTTGAGGGAGCTTACTACATCTGCTTTGTTCACCCACATCAAAGCAGAGTTCTTAGAGATGACCCAGCTTGGATAGAAGCTTCAAAATATGGTAATCCAGAACAGCTATTTACAGGAGAAATTGGAAGAATTGATGACGTGAGGTTCATTGAAACGACTCTTATGTGCAACGGAGCTGTAGGAACAGATGACCCAGCTTACAAAGAAGAACTTGTATCTTCCGATGGCACAAAAGTTTATCAGTCAGTTCTATTCGGAGAAGATTACTATGCCTATGCTATAGGCTTACCAGTAGAATTGAGAGATAACGGAGTAACAGACTTTGGTAGAGAGCATGGACTTGCTTGGTATGCTATCTGGGGTACTGGATTACTTCACCCAACAAGAGGAGTTGTCATTGAAACAGCGTAGTAGTTGTCAAGGGGGAAGAGAGTTCAAGTCTCTCCTCCTTTAATTCAATAGTGAAGGAGGAAAACTGAAATGGGAAAAGTAGAAGAAAAAGTAGCTTGTCAATACTGTGGCAAGGAATACTCTAAAGCAGGAAT
>Ga0209537_1002765_pt1 | contig 16995 bp, 15 predicted proteins | sample BioPla4DNA1_FD_187698 | JGI IMG/M metagenome (GOLD analysis project Ga0209537, IMG submission 187698) | Biogas fermentation microbial communities from Germany - Plant 4 DNA1 (SPAdes) (version 2) | ecosystem: Engineered > Bioreactor > Anaerobic > Digestate | place: Bielefeld, North... | reverse complement strand
GTAGCTATTTTTTTGCCTTCGGCCGCCTTTTCGAGGACGGGCCACAGCTTGATCACCACTCCCGGGGCGCACATGAGCAATTTTGACAAGAACCCCGGCGCGGCGGCGCATACACCGCTATTGCCAGAGCGGGTTGGCTCATATAAAATAAATTAAGCATTCAGTTAATTTAGAGGACGGGCATGCCTGGCCCGGGCAAAGAGCAACTTGGGGAAACCGGATGGTCACACCTTCTGCCGTCTCCAGCGAACAGCCAAAGGAGTTGAAGATGTCTTGGAAAAAGAGAAGAAAAGAATCAATTTTTTGGGAGAGCTCTCGGGATCAATTGGCGACCTGGGCACCTTCCTCCCTTACATTCTCGGTGCCATTTCCGTAGCCGGCTTCAACCCGGCCAGCATATTTACCGGCTTCGGCCTTTTTTATATCTTCAGCGGCTGGTTTTACAATATTCCCATGGCGGTACAGCCGATGAAAGCGGCCTCCGCCGCGGTGCTGCTTCACAATCTCACTCCGGGCGAGGTGGCGGCGGCGGGATTGATTACCGGTGCGGCGCTGCTGCTCCTGGCCCTGACGGGGTTGATCGAGTATATCGGCCGAATTACGCCGCGGGCCGTGATCAGCGGCATTCAGGTGGGGCTGGGTCTCTCTCTGGCCGTTCTGGGCGTGAAGATGATCGTTACAGAGCCGCTTATAGGCTGGCCCATCCTCCTGCTCATGCTGCCTCTTTTGAAAAGCAGGCGCTTCCCGGCGGCGATCGCCGCCGTGCTGGCCGGGATAGCGCTGAATTTCCTGCTCCATCCCGGGCAGCCGCTGCCGGCAATATCCCCCGGGATATACCTGCCCCAAATTAGCCTGCCTGCCGCCGCCGATTTCAACAGGGGCTTCTTCCTGGCCGCCCTTCCCCAGCTGCCCCTGACCCTGGCCAATGCCGTCCTCGTAACCACCGCCATTTCCAGGGAGCTTTTTGGCGAACGCGCGGCCCGGGTAAACAACCGGAACCTCTGCCTGACCATGGGCGCAGCCAATCTTATTGCGGCGCCCTTCGGGGGCTACATGATGTGCCACGGCAGCGGAGGAGTCGCCGCTCACCACCGCTTCGGCGGCAGGACAAAATATACCGCCTACATCATTGGGGCGTTCCTGCTGGCCATCGGTCTCTTCCTGGGAAAAGACGGCACCGGGATCTTTACCCTGATCCCCGAAGCCGCCCTCGGCTGCCTTCTCTTCTACAGCGGCATAGACCTGGCCGCGGCGGCAAAGCACATCGGCGAGCGCAGCGAATTTTTCGTCATCCTGGCCGTGGCCGCTCTTTCACTGGCCTTGAACCCGGCCGTAGCTTTTATCGCCGGCTTCATCCTGGCCAAGGGCCTGGAGAAAAAATGGATCAAGATTTAGCGCGCGCAATGCCCAGGGCGTCACCTTCCAATAAAACAGCACTCAATCATCAAGCTGGAAAAGATTTTCTACTGTCGTTTTCAAGATCCGGGCCAGTTTCATCGCCAGGATCAGGGTGGGATTGTATTTGTTATTTTCAATGGCGTTGATCGTCTGGCGGGTTACGCCGGCCTTCCGGGCCAAGTCTTCCTGCCGCAATCCAAGTTCTTTACGCAGCTCCCTGATTCTATTCCTCATCCCCGCCACCGCTCATCCGCCTGGTCAAAATAAAATGGGCTATCCAGAAAACCAGGTATTGGGTGACAAGGATGAACCAGGCCCAACCAATTTTACCGGTAGAGATTTTTTCATAAATGGTTAAAGCCGCCAGGGCACAGCCCGAATAAAGCGAAGACCACCGCAGGGACTTCAGCGAGATCTCCATCTCCATCTCATCCATGCGGCGAAAGCCAATCCTCTCCAAAAAACGTTTCATTTTTTCCCTCCCGCAGCTAATAATGTCAAGATCATTTGACATTATTATAGCAGGAGTTCAGGTAATGTCAACACCTTTTTACAATAAAATTTCCGGGGCATCCTCAATCCGGCCTGGCAAAAGCCCGCCGGCCGGCACAAGGTTGAACTGGACAGGCATCAGGAAGACGCTGACAATCTCAGTCCAAAATCAATTAGCTCCCGCAGCTGCTCCAGCCCCCCTTCCTCGCGGGGCGAATACTCCTGGATGCTGTAGCCGGCAACATGGTAATTGCGCCGCAGCATTTCAAAGGTGCGCAGAAGCAGCTTCAAGTCAAAGCCGCCCGGTGAAGGAAGCATAACATGGGGAAACATCTCCGGATCGAGCACATCCAGGTCCAGGTGAATGTAGATATTGCTAAAGCCCCTTTCCCGGATGAAGCTAAAATCCCTCTTTCCCCATCTTATCTGCTCCACCGTCAGGGTGGTGATGTTCTTCTCTTCAAGGTAATCTACTTCCGCCCTGTCTAAATCCCTTCCCCCTACCAGGGCCAACTGGACCGGCAAAAGGGTGGAGAAACAGAGATCCAGGATCGACTTCTCCCCCTCGCCCAGCAAAAAACGCAGGGGCATGCCATGAAAAGCCTTGCTGGGCGAGCTTTCGGGAGTGTTTAAATCGCCATGCGCGTCAAACCACAGGACGAAGAGATCTCCCTTCAGCCGCCTGTTCAAGTATGATACAGGAGCAAGCTCGGTGCCGCAGTCTCCGCCAATTAAAAATACCCGCTGCGGCCTTTTTTGCTCCAGCATAGCCGCCGCCTCTTTGAGCTGGTCATATATATAGCGGTATCCGATAATTTCTTTCTCTTTAACCAGCTCTTCTTCCAGGCTCACCCCTATTTCGGCAAATTCAATTCCCTTCAGCAGCCGATCCCGGATTAGCTTGACGCCGTGGTAGAGATTTTTGTTGCTTCCAGAACCCTGCCACTGAGGGAAAAGCAGCACCAGCTGCGCATGGATCATCTTTTCGCCTCCCCAGTCTTTTGTCAAGGCGGCCAGCAACGTCCCCTCTCCCCGCTTAGTCGAAAAGGGAGTGATAGGCCCATTCGAGCCACTGCAGCGCCAGCTCCAGGTCGGACCGCTCCACCGTGGCGCCGCACCAGAAGCGCAGGCCCGGCGGCGCCTCGCGGTAGGAGGCGATGTCATAGGCGGCACCCTCGCCTTCCAGGAGCTTGATCAGCTGCTTCAGCTTCTCCGGGGGCAGGTCCACGGTGAGGCAGACGCTGGTATTGGAGCGGGTGGCCGGATCGGCGGCGAGGAAGTGGATCCAGTCATGCTCGGAGACGAATTTTTCGATAACCCTGAAATTGTCCTCGCTGCGCCGGATCAAAGCCGGCAGCCCTCCGATGGACTCCGCCCACTCCAGGGCGGCCAGGTAATCCTCGTTGCAGAGCAGCGAAGGGGTGTTGATGGTGGAGCCTTCAAAAATGTCCCGCATGAGCTTGCCGCCTTTCTTCAGCCGGAATACTTTGGGGATGGGCCAGGGCGGCGTGTAGCTCTCGATGCGCTCCACGGCCCGCGGCGAGAGCACCAACATGCCGTGGGCCGCCTCCCCGCCGAGCACCTTCTGCCAGGAGAAGGTAGCGGCATCGAGCTTCTCCCAGGGAATCTCCATGGCAAATACCGCCGAGGTGGCATCGCAGATGGTTAAGCCCTGCCGGCGGGAGGGGATGAAATCGCCGCTGGGCACCTTTACTCCGCTGGTGGTGCCGTTCCAGGTAAAGACAACGTCGCGCTCAAAATCCACCTGGGAGAGATCGGGCAGGTAGCCGTAGCCGGCTGAGAGCACCCTCACCTCCTCCAGCTTCAGCTCGTTGAGGATATCATGGGCCCAGTCCCGGCCAAAGGCTTCAAAGTAGATCACCTCCACCCCTCTTGCCCCCAGCAGGTTCCAAAGGGCCATTTCCATGGCTCCCGTGTCGGAGCCGGGAACGATGCCCACCAGGTATTCATCAGGTATGCCCAGCAGCTTCTTCGTTCTCTGGATGGCCTCAAAAAGGCGGGAGCGGCCCAGGGCGCTCCGGTGAGACCGGCCCAAGGGAGCCTCTTTTAACGCTTCCAGGCTGTAGCCCGGGTACTTGGCGCATGGTCCCGAGGAGAAACAGGGGTTTTTAGGTTTAGCGGAAGGTTTTTTGATCATTGCTGCTGCTCCTTTGCTAGTTAAAGTTTCCTTTCCCCCTTGTCAGCGGCTGGAAATCCCTGCTCAACCAAGTCCAATCCTCATATTTCTTTTGTGTCCATCTCCTGCATTCCCGGGAGGGCCCGCTTGATTAAGCAGTATTATATACCAGGAGGCGGCGTCCCGTCGAGGGAGCCGCGTTCTTTAGAAGGGGCCGTAGCCGAACCATACCGCCACGATAAGCATGAACATGGTGATGATGAGAACGGCCAGCTGCAACAAGCCGACCCAGCGGAACCACTTGGCGTAGCTCACCGTGGTCAAGCCCAGGCAGATGAGCAGCACCGCGTTGGTGGGATAGAACACGTTGGAGAAGCCGTCGCCGAAGCAAAAGGCCAGGACCATGGTCTGCCGCGTCAGCCCCGTGAGGTCGGCCAGCGGGGTGAGTATGGGAATGATCAGGGCTGCCTTAGCCGATGCGGAGGCGATAAAGAAATTCATAACCAGCACCAGGCCGTAAATGAGGCATGCCGCCACGTAGGAGGAAGTGCCCGAAATGAAAGAGGCCGCGTAATGGATGACCGTGTCCATGACCCCGCCCTGCTCGATGATGTAGCTAACGCTCATGGCCATGAGGATGAGCACGATGCCCGGGGCAACCCCGCCCATGCCCTGCAGGAAGGTTCGCCCCACCTCCCGGCCGCGCAGGCCGCCCCAGAAGCCGGCGCCCACGCCGGCAGCCAGGTAAAGCAGGGCAATGGCCGGCAGGGAGAAATCCGCAAACCAGGGCACCCGGTTGGCCATGGCGATCACGGCCAGGATCCCTCCGAAGCAGCACAAGAACCAGACCACGGCCTTGTTGACCCGGCCCCCGGTGGGGTAGGTGGGATCGGCGCCATTGCGGTCGAAGCTCGCCCGCACCTTCCGGTCTTCGGCATAGACGAGGGAGCGGCGGGGATCCTCATCTATTTTTTTGGCATGGCGCACCAGGAAGAAGCAGATAAGAGCATAAAGGAGGGCAAAAATAAGCAGGCGGTAGGAAGCTCCCGAAAAGACAGGCAGGCCGGCCATGCGCTGGGAGATGGCCACGGAATAAGGATTGGAAATGGCCACGGCAAAGCCAAAGCAGATGGAAAGGAGGCTCATACCCAATCCCAACAGGGCGTCCCAGCCCATGTTGTAAGAAAGGATCACCACCAGCGGCGCCAGGGCAACGACCTCTTCAAACATGCCCAGGGTCGACCCGAAAAACATGAACACCAGGGAGACAATGCATATTAACAGGTAGCGCTTCCTGCGGAACCGGGTGACAATCCTGGCGATAATTGCCTCGAAAACGCCCACGCGGTTCAACACGGCGTAGCCTCCGCCGATGAAGAGAATGAGCATGGAGAGGACGATGACCACCGGTGAATTCTGGGAGGCATAAAGCACCTCCACCGGCGCGGTGAGCCAGCGGTACACCGGCAGCACCCTCTTCTCGGTAAAGTGGAAGGAGTGCGGGTCGATGAGCAGTTTTCCTTCCACCTCCACGCGCTCGTAGCTCCCCGAGGGGATGACTCGCGTGAGAACACCCGACAGTATCATCAGGCAAAGGATAATCAGCGCCGTGGTAATGAAGGCCTTCTTGCCGATCCTAATTTCCGCAGACTGGGACATGCCCATACCCCCTGTCCTATGCGCAATTAAGCTAGGTAATGTAGATAAATTCTTTAGCGGGCTGCAAATACCTTTTCCGGCAGCCTTTTTTCTTTCTGGAAACAAAAGGGATTGCTGGGCAATAGAAAGAATATTAATAATATGCCGTGAAATATGCCCCTAAAAAGGAGAGGATCAAACATGGCGATAACACTGGAAAAAGTGAAAAGCATCCTGGCGCGGGAGGAGAAGCGCTATGCTGAAGAGCGGCCCAAATCGAAGGCCCTTTTCGAGAAGGCCAAGCGCTGCTACCCCGGCGGCGTGCCCATGAGCTGGATGCGGATCTGGCCGGGCGGCTTTCCCGTCTTTGTCCGGGAAGCGAAAGGCGCCTACCTCGTCGACGTGGACGGGCATCGCTACCTCGACCTTTGCCTGGGCGATACAGGCGCCCTGCTGGGACACGCCCCGCCGGAGCTGATGGGCCCGCTGGCGGAGCAAATGGAGAGGGGGCTGGCGACGCTGCTGCCCATCGAAGACTGCATCGAGGTGGGCGAGGAACTCACCCGCCGCTTCGGGCTGCCCTACTGGCAGATCCTGATGACCGCCTCCGACGCCAACCGGATGGCCCTCAAGGTGGCCCGCGAATTTACCGGCCGCAGGTTAATTTTGGCCTTCAACGCCTCCTACCACGGCAGCGTGGACGAAACGCTGGTGGTGGACTTTTTTGGCAACCTGATGACCATGCCCGGGCTGATGGGGCCGCTGGTGGAAGACCCATCCAGGGTGACGCGCATCGTGGAATTCAACGACGTTGACGCCCTCGAAGAGGCGCTGGCGCCTCGCGACGTGGCCTGCGTGATCACCGAGCCGGTCATGACCAACGTGGGCATCATCCACCCCGAACCGGGCTTCCACGAAGCCCTGCGCAGCCTTACCCGCAAGTACGGCACCCTGCTGCTCATCGACGAAACCCATTCCATCTGCGGCGGGCCGGCGGGCATGACCGGCGAGCTGAAGCTGGAACCCGACATCTTCGTGCTGGGCAAGCTCATCGGCGGCGGCTACCCGGCCGCCGTGCTGGGCTTTTCCCGGGAAATCGGAGAGATGCTCGCGAAACGGGTCCCCTGGCACAACTTCTTTGGATTTGGGGGCACCCTCTCCGGCAACCCGCCGGCGGTGGCCGCGATCAAGGCCACCCTGAAGCACCTGCTGACCGACGAGGCCTTCGCCTACATGATCCCCCTGGCCCAAAAGATGGAGCAGGGGATCGCCGCCATTATCGAGAAGCACCGGCTGCCCTGGTACGTGGCCCGCATCGGCTGCCGCGTGGAATTCCGCTTCCTGCCCCAGCCACCCCGCCGGGGCATCGATGCGCTCATGGACGTGGACTACAACGCCGTTGACCTGCTCACAGAGGGGCTTAGCGGGCCGCTGGAGATGCTCATTCATCTCTACTGCGCCAACCGCGGCATCCTGCTGTCGCCGGTGCACGACATGGCCCTCGTCTCCCCCGTGACCCCGGAGGAAGAGGTTGACCGCTACGTTGAGGTTATCGGTAATTGCGTAGAGGAGTTGCTTGCTTAAAGGCAAGGCTCCCAAGGCGCCAAGAACCTGACCTGGGGGCAGGAGCTCTTCTGCCCTTCAGCTGTTGGCGAGGTAAATGGCGTAAAGATGGGGCGTAAGGGTGGACTCGATGGCCGCCGCCAGGAGGATGAGCAGAGCGGGGATCAAGAGGGCACGGTGACCCGGATGACGCCAGCGGCGGCTTTTCAGCGAAGTGCCGAGCCAGGCCAGGGCAAGGGCCGCTCCCAGCGCAAAGGCGAGATATTCAATGAGGCCGTGCGGCAGGACAAGGTTTAGCAGGACATCTCGGTGCGGAATCTGGCTGGCCCGGCTAAACTGGGCGATGTCGCTGCTGATCCGGAGCAGTTCCTTTAGGAAGAAAAAGAGATAGCAGGAGAGCGCCAGGCGGCAGATCCTGCTCCGAGGGGCGGGGACGCGCGTACCGTAATAAAGCCAGGCCGCGGCGACCATCCAGAGGAGCAGCAACACGCCCAGGTTGTTCAGCGCCAGGTATAAAAAAGAATTATCCAAGGCGGTGGCGATGACAGCCTCCACGCGGCCCCACAGAGCGAGCATTTTCAACCTCCCGGGCAGACAGCCTGCTTGAGTAAACCTTATGCAGGCGGCCCGGGGAATATTCTTGACCTCTGCGGCGGAGCTTATGCGGCAGGCGGGAAATTGCCAAAGGACGCGGCGGGTGTTACACTTTAAGAAACGTTCCGGAAAGAAAGGGAAGCCGCATGCGGGTCATCGCCGGATCGGCTGGAGGAACAAAATTGAAAGCCCCCCGGGGAAGCGGCGTCAGGCCCACTTCGGACCGGGTCAAAGAGGCGCTGTTCAATATCCTGGGTGCACGGGTCTGCCAGGCGCTGGTCTGGGACCTCTTTGCCGGCAGCGGCGCCATCGGCATCGAGGCCTTGAGCAGGGGGGCGGCGGAATGCGTTTTCGTGGAGAGGAACAGGCGGCACATGGGCATGATCAAGGAGAACCTGGCCCGCACCGGCCTGGCCGGACGGGCCCGGCTCATCTGCCTGGACGTTCTCAAAGCGCTGGAGATGCTGTCGCGGGAAGGGCGGCAGGCCGACCTGATTTTTCTCGATCCCCCCTACCAGGAGGAAAATGTGCCCCAGGTGTTGCAGGCCATCGAGCTCCATGGCCTGCTTCGCGAGGGCGGCTTAATCGTGCTGGAACTCTTTGCCCGCATTCGCCTCTGGCCCGTTGAGCAGCCGGAAGTTGAGCAAAGAAGGTACGGCGACACCGTCCTGGCCTTCATCGAAGCGGCGGATCTGCCCGGCGCACGGGCAGCACTATTCAGGAGGCAAGAGGCAGGAGAATAGAAGCAGGAGACTGGCCATGGCAAATGGCTGCAGCGCCCAGAACTTATAAGGATGCTGGCAGCCCAGGCATGAAAAACCGCCTCTTATCTCACTTCCAACTTCTTACTTCACTAAATTTTGCGGGCATGGAAGAAAACGGCCCGCAGGCGGCGGAACATGTATAACCCTGCGCCGAGAACGGTGAGAATTCCCAGGAAGATCAGGGCCTGGTTGAGCATGAACATCGTCCGGGACCACCAGAAAGAAAGCCCCCCTGTAGGCACCGTTTCCAGGAACACGGGCAGGGCCAGCCTGCCCAGCAAGCCCCCCGCCGGACCCAGCAGCAGCGCGGTGCAGCCGCCGGCAAGGAGAGTATGAATGAGCCGGGCGGCGATATAGGGAGCAATGCGCAGATCCGTCTTCGAGATGATGCTGGCCACCTGGCAGTGGACCGACAGCCCGCTCCAGGCAATGATCATTCCCAGGGCAATGAGCTTCTCCCCCATGGCCACGCCCGCGGCGGAAGCCGCCGCCTGGCAACCCAGGTCAATCTCGAACAGGCCGCTGACCAGGGGGGCGGCGAGGGCGGGGCTGAGGCCGGCCGGCTTCAGCAGGGCGGCGATGCCGCGCGCCAAAACAGGGACCACCCCCATCAAATCTAGGATGCGGATAACCACGGACAGGAGGATGATGAAGCCGCCGACCAGGAGAAGGGTCTCTATGGATCGGTGGATGGCATCTCCCATCAGCCGGCCCAGGGGGCGGCCGTCCTTTTCCCGCGCTTCCACCAGGGCGCGCAGCGCCCGAGCCATGAGCGAGCCGCGCCGCGGCAGCAGCTCCGCGGAGGCTGGTTCACGCCGCCGGTAGAAGCGCATGATTAGACCCAGGGTAAGGCTGGAGAGGTAATGAGCGATGACGATGATCAGCCCGCCCTGGGGGTAGCCGAGCATTCCCACGGCCACCGCGCCGACCATAAAGAGGGGGTCGGCCGTATTGCAAAAGCTCATCAGCCTCTCCGCCTCCACGCGGTTGCACAAGTTTCGCGCGCGCAGCTCGGCGGTTAGAACGGCCCCGATGGGGAAGCCGGAAGCCAGCCCCATGGCCATGACAAAGGAACCAGCCCCGGGAACATTAAAGAGGGGGCGCATCACCGGCTCCAGGAAAACACCCATCATGTGAACAACACCCAGCCCGATCAATATCTGCGAGATGACAAAAAAGGGCAGCAGGGCGGGAAAAACAATATCCCACCAGACATGCAGGCCCTCTACCGCGGCTTCAAAGGCTTCCTTGGGGAAGCGGACCATGGACACGGTGATAAAGATGGCACAGAAGGCCATGAGGTAGGAAAGGATATGCTTTCTCTCCCGGGGCAGCTCTTCTCTCTGGCGGTAAAGCAGAAAGATAAACACGAGGATAACTGCGGCAGTGATCACCAGGCGCAAGCGGCTTCCCCCTCCTTGCCCAGCCGGCCGGCCGTCAGCTATTATTTATTTTAGTAGGCAAATGCCTGCCTTAGACCTACTTTATTGGAAGCCGGAAAGCTGGAGGGCGGGCTTCTATGCCCGCCCCTGTTTCTGGCAAATAATTCCTAATGGGACAAAGAGGTACGTCCCCCTTGTCCCATTTTGATATGCTTGGCTAGGCCTCATGGACGGGGGCGGCGTCCCACTTGCCCTCGCGGCGCAGCTTCTCCACGATCTCCTCGGCTACCGCTTTCAGCTCGCGCTTATCCACCTTGGCCACCCTGGTGAGGGGGAATTCCTTGTCGCAGGGCCAGATTTCAATGTGCTGCGGCCGCTTGTAGGCGGCGATGCCCTTGCAGTGCTCTTCAATCTCCTCGGCGGTTAGCTCAACGCCCTTCTTGGGCCGGACAAAGGCAAAAATACCTTCGTCAAAAATGCGGTGCTTGACCCCCACCACGTCCACAAGGTCCACCTTGGGATGGGTGGCGATAAAATCCTGGACCTCGTCGGGGAAAACCTGGTAGCCTTTCTGCTTGATGACAAACTTCTGCCTTCCCGAGAGAAAGAGGGCGCGGTGATTGCCCACCATTTTATAGTAGCCCATGTCCCCGGTGTAGAGGACGCCGTCTTTGGTCACCGCCTTGGCCGTCTCCTCGGGAAGGTTGTAGTAGCCCTGGAAAACAATGGGCCCGTGAACGCAGATCTCGCCGATTTCGCCGTCAGGCAGTTCCTCGCCGGCCAGGCCGTCGGGCCGGGGCGGCTTGCGGATGGTCACCGGGGCGAGATCGTCAAAGGCGGCGCCAACCTGCCCCGCCATCTCCTCCACCGTTATATTTGGCGCCGTGAAGGTGTAAAAGCCGGCCGTTTCAGTCATCCCCATTCCCGTGCCGAAACCCGGCGCCATCTTGGCCATCTCCCGCAGGAAAACAATGTCCACGGCGGAGCCCCCGTAGATGGCAAAGCGGAGGCTGCTCAGGTCATATTTGCCGTAGTCAGGCAGAGCCCATTCCAGCCGGTACTGGGTGGGAATCTGCCCCAGCACGGTAATCCGGTGCTTCTCAATGGCCTCCAGGGTCAGGCGGGGATCAAAGATGCGCAGCAAGTAGGCCGTTCCCCCCAGGTAGAGGGTGGTCATGAGCTGCTCGGTGACGCAGCCCACGTGGCTGGGCGGCAGGTTGATGAGCATGCGCAGCTCCTCCCGTTCGAGCCCGTAGCCAAAGCCTCTTGCCAGAACTTCGTTCTGGATAATGATATTCTCGTGGCACATCACTGCCGGCTTCGGCTCCCCCGTGGTCCCCGTGGTAAAGATGATCAAGGCCGGGGTGTGGGTGTCGATCTGCGCATGCGCCTTCTGCAGCCTCCCCGTAAAAAGGTCCTTGATCTTCAGGGCAACAAGCTTGCGCTTGTTCATCAGATCGGTAATGGCTATGGCCCCTTCAAGCAGCTCGCCCGGCTTCGGATGGGGCGTGAATTGGACCAGGTGCTTTACGTAGGGGCAGTTCTCCTTCACTGCCTTCCCCACCTCGCGGAAATCGCGCAGGGGAGTATTCCCCAGGAAAAAGAAAGCCTTCGGTTCAATCTTGCTTAAATCCCGCACCACCTCCGCCTCTTTCAGCCGCACATCCAGGGGCGCGAAGATGGCGCCGATTTTGAAGCAGGCGTACATCAAGATGACGTGTTCGGGGACCAGCACCAGCATGGTGGCGACGCGGTCCCCCTTGCCTATACCCAGGTCGAGGAGCCGTAGGGCGAAAAGATCGACCAGGGTGTTGAATTGCTTGTAGGTCACCGTTTTGCCGTCTTCATGCTGCACCAGGGCCGGCTTGTCAGGCTCAACGCGAGCCCACTTCTCCACGTAATCAGTCACCAGCGGCAGTTTCCAATCCTGAGCAGGCATCCTTAATCCCCCTTTAATATTGGTGAAGCCCGGTTCGCCCGGCATTGATGCAATAATATAGTTATTATTGCGTAATATTCTAATTTAAAGATAAATTAAATTTTGCTACACGTCAAGCTATTTTTAATATTTGGGGCATGGCCGGAGAAGCAGCGAGGGATAAAGGGGGTGCGGGAGATTTATAAATGGTGAGGTTCTCAGCAACTGCAGCAGCTGCAGCAGGGTGCGGGAGATTTATAAATGGTGAGGTTCTCTAAAAGGGACTTCCGCTGGGGAGACTGTCCCATCAAAGGGGGGCAAAAAGGGACGTCCCTTGTGTCCCACATTCGCCCTGGCTCCAGAAAGGTGGGATAAAAAGGTGCGTCCCCGACGTCCCACTTTGGGTTTCGCGAGGTTTTACCCGGCCAGCACCTCTTCAAGGGCCCTTAAGAAGCGGTGGTTTTGCTCCTCGGTGCCGCAGGTGACGCGGATGTAGCTGGGGTAGCCGAAAATGTGGCCGCTGCGGACAATGACGCCGCGCCTGAGCAAGGCTTCAAACACCGGCCGGGCATCCCTTTTCAGATCCACAAAGCAGAAATTGGCTTCGCTGGGCACCGCCTTTAAGCCCAGCTGCGCCAGCCCCTCCGCCAGCTGGCGCCTTCCCCTCTCCGCAAGGGCTTTGCTGCGGGCCAGGTGTTCGCTGTCCGCCAGGGCGGCCACGGCGGCGGCCTGGGCGGCGGCATTGACATTGAATGGCACCCGGACCCTGTTCAATGCAGCTATCACCCCGGGAGGCGCCAGGGCGTAGCCGATGCGCAGGCCGGCCAGGCCGTAAATCTTGGAAAAGGTGCGCAGGGCCAGGAGCGGCCGCCCTTCCTTGATATAGTCGATGCCGTCGGGATGGGAAGGATCAGTCGCGTATTCAATGTAGGCATGATCCAGCACCACGAGAACGGCGGGCGACAGGGAGTCCAGGAATCTTTCCAGCTCTTCCCGCCGCACGATTGTCCCTGTGGGATTGTTGGGACTGCAGATGAAGACCAGGCGCGTGCGCTCGTTCACGGCGGCGGCAAAGGCATGGAGATCGTAGCGAAATTCTTCCCCGGCCAGGGGAACAAAGCGCGGCACCCCACCCATCAGGCGCACGGCAAATTCGTATTCGGCAAAGGTGGGCTGCGCGATCACCGCCTCGTCGCCGGGATTGAGGTAGGCCAGGGCAACAAGGGTCATCAGCTCGTCGGTGCCGTTGCCGACGATAACCATGTCCATGTCAAGGCCGTATTTTTTCGCCAGGGCCTCTCTCAACCGGTGGCTGTGCATGTCGGGATAATAGTGCAGGCGGGGCAGCTGCTCCACCACGGCCTTTAGGGCCGCGGGCGAAGGTCCGAGCGGGTTTTCATTTGAAGCAAGCTTGATCACATCGGTCAAGTCGAGCTCGCGCTCCACCTCTTCAATGGGCTTCCCCGGTTCGTATGGCTTGATCAGCTCGAGGCAACTGCGCATGGCGGGTCCTTTCATCTTAGCCTCCTCCATCTGCGGGCATTTTTTCTATTATAACGTAAAAGGGCGTTCCGGGAGAAAGCATAAAGCGCTTTCCCCGCTCATATCGATAAAGGGGGTGATTAACTTGTTCCTCGCCATTTTAATTGACAAAAGGAGGCTCAAGCTCATATTCGGGCTGGCCATAGTCACAGCCCTCCTCCTTCTCACGCCCCTCTTGAACCTGCCCGATAGGCTGGCCACCGTGGTCGGCCAGGGCGAAAGGCTTGTTCCCATCTATTACGTGGATACCAATGAAAAAAAAGTGGCCTTCTCCTTTGATGCCAGCTGGGGTGCAGAGCGCACGGAGAAGATTCTCCAGATCCTAAAAGAAAACGAGATTAAAACCACTTTCTTTCTAACCGGCTTCTGGGTTGAAGCCTATCCCCACTACGTCAAGCTCATTGCCGAGGAGGGCCATGAGATCGGCAACCACACCCTTACCCACCCCCACTTGAACAGCCTGACCAAGGAGGAAATCAAAGCGGAGCTAAAAAATGTGGAAGAGATGATCCAGCAGGTTTCGGGCCAGAAAACAACCCTCTTCCGCCCCCCCTTCGGCGAATACAACAACCAGGTCATCGAGGCGGCCAGCGAGCTCGGCTACAAGACCATACAGTGGAGCATTGATTCCCTGGACTGGCAAAACCTCTCCCGGGAGGAAATCATCGAGAGGGTCACCAGCCGCGCCCACAAGGGAGCGATCATTCTCTTCCACAATAACGGGCTCCACACCGCCGATGCCCTTCCCGAAATCATCGCCTATTACCGCAAGCACGGCTACGAGATTCTCCCCGTTTCCCAGCTGATCTACCACGAGGATTACTACATCGACCCCAACAGCGGCGCCCAGATCAAAAAGCCACGGCGCTAATACCGCCACCTCTCAATTCACGTCCCCATTGTCCAAAAAAAGTGCGTCCCCGTTGTCCCAAAAACTTTTTCTTGCCTCTCGTTTATCGCGCAGTCTTGAAGTGGCATTATAATTCTGATAAGATAAAAGCGCATGGATGTATATTTTATCCTGCAGGCAGCTGCTGCCAGGAGCGACAACAATCAATGCAATACCGCAGAATCATTCCTTGCCTCGACTTGCTGGAAGGACGACTCGTCAAGGGCGTGAAGTTTGTAGATCTGCAAGACGCCGGAGATCCCGTGGAGCGAGCTCTTTTTTACGCCCACGAGGGAGCTGACGAGCTTTTCCTACTCGACACCGCCGCCACGGCCACAAGCCGCCCCATCACGCAGCAGCTGCTGCGAGAGGTTTCCTCCGCCGTCGGCATTCCCCTGGCCGTGGGAGGCGGGATTGACAGCATGGCGGTTATCGACGAGATGCTGCAGTGCGGCGCCGCCAAGGTTTCCATCGGCAGCGCCGCCCTGGAAAACCCCGCCTTTATTGAGGAAAGCGCCAGGCAATTTGGCAGCAGCCGCATCGTCGTGGCCATCGATGCCCGGAGGACAAATGCGGATTCCCCCGCTTGGGAGGTTTTCAGTAAGGGCGGCCGCCGGCCTACGGGCCGCAACGCCGCCGACTGGGCCCGCGAAGCGGAGTTGCGGGGCGCAGGGGAGATTTTGGTCACCTCCATCGACGCGGACGGCACCCAGGAAGGATACGACCTGGGGCTGCTTCAGGCGGTCACCGGCGCCGTGGACATTCCGGTAATCGCCTCGGGCGGTGCGGGCAAGCCGGATCACCTCTACGATGCGCTCACCGAAGGCGGCGCTGACGCGGTTCTGGCCGCCTCCATCCTGCACCAGGACCGCCATACCATTGGTGAAATAAAGGAATTTCTTGCGTCGAGGGGCCTGCCGGTTCGCCGGTGAGCAATATTAATACATACTTCAAGTAGGAGGAGACTGGGACATGAAGGAGCAGGATAAATGCTGCGTTAAAAAATGCCCGCCCCAGATTAAGCGCGGCGGCGTGATCATGGATGTAACCACCGTGGAGCAGGCGAAGATAGCCGAAAAAGCCGGCGCCGTCGCCGTCATGGCCCTGGAAAGGGTCCCGGCAGATATCCGGGCCGCCGGCGGCGTGGCGCGCATGGCCGACCCGGAGCTCATCCTCAGGATTAAGGACGCGGTGAGCATCCCCGTAATGGCCAAGGTTCGCATCGGCCATTTCGTGGAAGCAAGAATCCTGGAGGAGCTGGGCATAGATTTTATCGATGAGAGCGAAGTGCTCACCCCGGCTGACGAGCAGTTCCATATCGACAAGCATGCCTTCAAGGTCCCCTTTGTATGCGGCGCCAGGGATCTCGGCGAAGCGCTGCGCCGCCTCGCCGAAGGGGCGGCCATGCTGCGGACCAAGGGCGAAGCGGGAACGGGCAACGTGGTTGAAGCGGTGCGCCATATGCGCAAGGTCATGGAGGGGCTGCGCCGCGTCATTAATACACCCGACGACGAGCTGCCCGTCCTGGCCAAGGAGATGCGAGCCCCGCTGGAGCTGCTCAAGCAGGTAAAGAAAGAAGGCCGCCTGCCGGTGCTTAATTACGCCGCCGGCGGCATCGCCACTCCCGCCGATGCCGCCCTGATGATGCACCTGGGCGCCGACGGGGTTTTCGTGGGCTCGGGTATCTTCAAATCGGAGAAGCCGCAGGCGCGAGCCGAGGCCATTGTGGAGGCCACGGCGCACTACGATGACCCCGCCGTCTTGCTGAGAGTCTCCAGGGGGCTGGGCGAAGCCATGCGGGGCATCGACATTGCCTCCCTGAGCGAAGCCGAGCGCCTGCAGGAGCGCGGCAATTAACTACTACGCCTGCAGGAAAAGAAGAAAAGCTGGAGGCCTGGGGGCAACCCGGGCCTCCTTTTATTGCCCCTTTGCCTGCCGCGTCGAGGCGCTTGGAGCACAGGCAGGTCTTTATTCCCACTCGATTGTCCCGGGAGGCTTCGAGGTGATGTCGTAAACAACCCTGGAGACGGCGGGAATCTCTCCGGTAATGCGCTGCGAAACCTTCTCCAAGAGATCCGCCGGCAGCCTGGCCCAGCCGGCGGTCATGGCATCGGTGGAAACAACGGCACGCAGGGCGATGACCTCGCCGTAATGGCGCCGCCCCTCCCTCATGCCCACGGCGCGGACCCCCGTGAATATGGCGAAATACTGCCAGAGCTGCCGCGCCAGTCCCGCCGCGGCAATCTCTTCCCTGAAAATGGCATCAGCCTGCCTTAGAATGGCCAGCTTTTCGGCAGTGACCTCGCCGATGACCCGCACCGCCAGGCCCGGACCCGGGAAAGGCTGGCGCTGCAGGATGGCCTCAGGTATGCCCAGCTCCGCGCCCACCTGGCGCACCCTGTCCTTGTACAGATCCCGCAGCGGCTCAATGAGCTTGAAACCCAGCTCCGCGGGCAAGCCGCCCACGTTGTGATGGGCCTTGATTGCCACCCCGCCGGGCCCGGCCCCGCTCTCCACCACGTCGGAGAGGATTGTCCCCTGGGCCAGGTAGGCAGCATCGCCCAGGGCGAGGGCCGTCTCCCTGAAGACGTTGATAAACTCCGCCCCGATGATGCGCCGCTTGGCCTCGGGATCGGTCACTCCGCGCAGCGCCTCCAGGAAGCGCGCGGCGGCATCAA